>Ga0307511_10001522_pt1 | contig 24502 bp, 20 predicted proteins | sample 13_EM_MG_FD_200266 | JGI IMG/M metagenome (GOLD analysis project Ga0307511, IMG submission 200266) | Populus trichocarpa ectomycorrhiza microbial communities from riparian zone in the Pacific Northwest, United States - 13_EM | ecosystem: Host-associated > Plants > Roots > Unclassified | place... | reverse complement strand
TGCACGAATCGGTTCAAGGGTTATGTTCGGCGCGAGTTGACCGATCGCCGCAAAGTGACCATACACACACTTCCGGCCGGACCTGTCGAGCAAGGTCCGGCCGGGCGTGCGGTGTTGACGACCTGTGTTGACGTATCGCCTTTTGCTGAACGGTGACTTAGTCGACAGAGCCGGCCGAAGGGTCAGCCGAGCAGGCTCTCCAGCTCGACGTGCTCCAGTCCGTGCGCCTCCGCGACCTCGCGGTAAATCACCTTGCCGTCATGGGTGTTGAGGCCCTTGGCGAGAGCAGGATCACGTCGCAGCGCCTCGACCCAGCCGCGGTTGGCGAGCTCCACGATGTACGGGAGCGTGGCGTTGGTGAGCGCGTAGGTGGACGTGTTCGGCACCGCGCCGGGCATGTTGGCGACGCAGTAGAAGACCGAGTTGTGGACCGGGAAGGTCGGTTCGGCGTGGGTGGTCGGGCGCGAGTCCTCGAAGCAGCCGCCCTGGTCGATCGCGATGTCGACAAGCACACTTCCGGGCTTCATCCGCGACACGAGTTCGTTGGTGACCAGTTTCGGGGCCTTGGCGCCCGGGATGAGCACCGCGCCGATGACGAGGTCGGCGTCCAGGACGGCCTTCTCCAGCTCGAAGGAGTTGGACATGATCGCCCGGACCTTGGTGCCGAAGACCTTGTCGGCCTCGCGGAGCTTGTTGATGTCGCGGTCGAGCAGCGTGACGTGGAAGCCCATGCCGACGGCGATCTGCGTGGCGTTCCAGCCGGAGACCCCGCCGCCGATGACGACGGCCCGCGCGGGCTGGGTGCCGGGGACGCCGCCGGGGAGCACGCCACGGCCGCCGACCGAGCGCATCAGGTGGTAGGCGCCGACCTGCGGGGCGAGGCGGCCCGCGACCTCGGACATCGGGGCGAGCAGCGGAAGGGCGCGGCCGGGCAGCTCGACGGTCTCGTAGGCGATCGCGGTGGTGCCTGACTCGATGAGCGCGTCGGTGCACTCCTTGGAGGCGGCCAGGTGCAGGTAGGTGAAGAGCGTCTGGTCCTTGCGGAGGCGGTGGTACTCCTCGGCGATGGGCTCCTTGACCTTGAGCAGCAGGTCGGCGGTGGCCCAGACCTCGTCGGCGGTGGCGAGGATCTTGGCGCCCGCCGCCACGTACTCGTCGTCCGGGATCGAGGAGCCGACGCCGGCGTTCTGCTCGATGAGGACCTGGTGACCGTGGCGCACCAGCTCGTGCACGCCGGCGGGTGTGATGGCCACCCGGAACTCGTTGTTCTTGACCTCGCGGGGGATGCCGACCTTCACGTCGATCACGGTCCTTGGCTCAGAGGGTGTGGGGCAATACATCTCATACCCGGACATGCGTGAGCGCACCGGGAGACCGCAGGAGAAGGTGCGGCAGAGCCAGTTTAATGAAGGTGTTCTCGGTGTCTAGCCTTTCAAAGCATCAATCTTCAGCGGATGCACTACGGATTTCGCAGGCGTTAGCGTCATGTTCCAGGGATTCGGGGGCCGGAGCACCCTCCTGGAGCTCCTCGCCGAGCATCCGTTCGGCCGTGCTGCGGTGCAGCGCGGCGGACGCCGGATCGCCCAGCCGGTCGAGGGTGTCGGCCAGCCGCAGCTGCAGCGCCGCCTGCAGCCGTACGTCCTCGGCGCGGCGCGCCCACTCGACGGCCTCATGGCAGGTGAGCAGCGACTCCTCGGGGCGGCCCGCGTACTCCTGGACCCGGGCCAGCTCGCTCAACGCCCGTGCCTGGGCGGGCACATCACCGTTCTTGCGGTACCCGGCGACGGCCGCCCGCCAGTTCCTCAGCGCCTCGCCGTAGCGGCCCGCGTAGGTGTGCGCGGCGCCGATCCGGCCGTACAGCCGGGCGGCCTCCGCGCGCTCGTCCCGGGCCAGCCGCTGGGCCAGCGCGCGGCCGAACCAGTCGGCGGCCCGGTCGTGGTCCCCGAGCTCCTGGTGCGCGCCGCCTACGGATTCCATCGCGCGGCCGGTCGCATACGGGTCATTTGCTTCCCGTCCGGCGTCCAGCGCGGCCCGGTAGCGGGCCAGTGCCTCGGTCGTACGGCCGGTCTGCGCGTCCAGATCGGCGAGGTTCAGCAGCGCGGCGGCCTGCTCGCGGGGCAGGTTCCGCCGCACGGCCACGTCGAGGACGAGGCGGTGGATGCCGTAGAGCTCGGGGGCGGCGGCCCGGGTGCCGAAGTGGGCGACCATCGCCCGCACCAGCTGGGACATCAACCGGCGGGCCAGCGTGTCGAGTTCGCCGTCGGCGACCGCGAGCCGGGCGGAGGCCAGCAGGGCGGGCTGGCTGAGCCGCAGCCAGTCGGCGGCGGCCCGGGGGTGGGGGAAGCGCAGCGAGCTGGGCACGCCGAGGAGCTTTTCGCGGACCTGGGGGCTGTCGGTCTCGGTGATCGCACGGCAGGACTGGAGCAGTCGTACGGTCCGCTCCAGCATGCGGGCGCGGGCGAGCTGGAGTTCGGCCGGGCGATCCTGGGTCTCGGCGAGGGCGCGCAGCAGGGGCTGGAGGCAGCCGGGGACCTCGTACTGCGGCAGCGGGGAGTCCAGGGCACGCAGCAGGCCTGCGGTGACGAAGTCGTCCAGGGCGGCGCGGGCGCCGTTGACGGAGCAGCCGGCGAGCGCGGAGGCGGTCTGCGGGTCGACCTGGCCGGCCGGGGCGAGGGAGAGCAGTCGCAGTATCCGGGTGGCGGGGCTGGGCAGCGAGCCGTAGACGAGCCGGAAGACCCGGCTCAGCGGGGTGCCCTCGTCGCTCTCGGTGTGCAGGTGCTTGGCGAGGTCGGCGACGGCGGCCTGCGGGCGGGCGGCGAGCCAGCCGCCGGCCAGGGTCAGCGCGGACGGCTGGGACTGGCACACCTCGACAAGGCCCTCGGCGGCGACCGGGTCGACGGTGATGCGAACCGCGCCGGTGTAGCGGGTGAGGAGTTCCAGCGCGGACTTGGTGTCGAGGCCACCGAGGGTGCAGGGGCGGACGTCGGCGATGCCGGTGAGCGGGCCGCCGGAGACCGCGACGACCAGGCATTCCGGGGTGTCCGGAAGGAGCGCGTCGACCTGCTCGGCGTCGGCCGCGTCGTCGAGCAGGAGCACTGCCCGCCGGTCGGCGAGGGCGGCGCGCAGGATGTCCGAGAGGTCGTCCTCGGAGGCGCCGGCCGGGGTGGGCAGTTCCAGGGCGGTGAGCAGTTCGCGGGCGGTGCGCTCGGTGGGGACGGGGGTGCCGTCGGGCTCGCTGAGCCGGGCCCGGAGCACGCCGTGGTCGTAACGGTCAGCGACCTGCCGGACGAGTTCACCGGCGAGGGCGGTGCGTCCCGAGCCGGGCTTGCCCGCGATGAGGAGGACGCGCGCGCGGGGCGCCTTCCGGCCGGCGATGGTGTCCAGGCCCGCGCGCTCGATGTCGGCCCGAAGCTCCTTCAACTCTCTTGCGCGGCCCAGGAATTGGCCCTCGGCAGAAGTGTCCTCGGACAGCTTCACGCCATCTGTGTCCACCGCCTGATCCGTCACGGGCCACACTCCCGTCCCACTGCACGCGCAAAGCCCGCCGGGACTCCGGTTCGGGTATTTCCAGAGCCTAGTTCACGCTCTGCGACGAACCGTGCGGAGCGCGGCGGGCACATCCCCCGATCGGATCAGCCGATCGTCACACCGGAAGACGCCGAAAGAGGTGGAAAGGATGAGGTGTGGGTTCGGGAGGGGTGTGGGTTCAGGGGGTGTGGGTTCAGGACTCGAAGGGACGCGCGGGCCACGGCGCCTCGGCGGGGCGCAGCGCGTCGACGCCGTCGCCGTGCCGGGCGGCGACCAGGGAGAGGACGCCGACGACGAGGCAGTTGTTGTGGAGTTCGCCGGCGAGGACCCCGCGGACCAGGTCGTCGAGGGGCACACGCGCGTGCTCCATGTCGGCCTCCTCGTCCTCGACCTCGAAGCGCTGTCCGTCGGCCTCGGACAGATCGCGGGCGAGGAAGATGCGAATGGCCTCGTCGCAGCCGCCGGGCGTGGTGTAGACGTCGGTCAGCACCCGCCAGTCCTCGGCCTTGACGTGCGCCTCCTCGTACAGCTCGCGCTGGGCCGCGTGCAGCGGGTTCTCGCCGGGGATGTCGAGCAGCCCGGCCGGGATCTCCCACAGCTTCTGCCGCACGGGGTGGCGGTACTGCTTGATGAGCAGCACCCGGTCCTGCTCGTCGAGGGCGAGGACGGCGACGGAGCCGGGGTGGACCTGGTAGTCGCGGTGCACGACCGAGCCGCCGGGCATCACCACGTCGTCGGTGCGCACGGAGGTCTTGTTGCCGACGAACGGGGTCGCGGTCGCCCGGATCTCCCACTCCTCCGGGGTGTCCTTGATCGTCATGCGCTGTCCCTCCACACGTACACGAACCTGACGTACACAAACGGCCGGGGTGCACACCTCTTGAAGGCGCGCACCCCGGTCACCGTACAACCCTCGTACTACTTGCCCGTCTTGCGCGCCACGGCCGCCTTGACCAGGCCCGCGAAGAGCGGGTGCGGCCGGGTCGGGCGGGAGCGCAGCTCGGGGTGGGCCTGGGTGGCGACGAGGTAGGGGTGCGCCTCGCGCGGGTACTCGACGTACTCGACGAGCTTGCCGTCCGGGGAGGTGCCGGAGAACTGCAGACCGGCCTTCTTCTCCAGCTCGGCGCGGTAGGCGTTGTTGACCTCGTAGCGGTGGCGGTGACGCTCCTCGACGTACTCCTTGCCGTCGTACACCTCGCGCACGATGGAGCCCTCGGCGAGCTTGGCCGGGTACATGCCCAGGCGCATGGTGCCGCCCATGTCGCCCTCGCCGGCGACGATGTCGAGCTGCTCGGCCATGGTGGAGATGACCGGGTGGCCGGTGGCCGCGTCGAACTCGGTGGAGTTGGCGTCCTCGATGCCGGCCAGGTTGCGCGCGGCCTCGATCACGATGCACTGCAGGCCCAGGCAGAGGCCGAGCAACGGGATCTTGTGCTCGCGGGCGTACTGGATGGCGCCGACCTTGCCCGAGACACCGCGGTCGCCGAAGCCGCCGGGGATGCAGATGGCGTCGACGTCGGCGAGCTGCTTGGCGGCGCCGGCCGGGGTCTTGCAGTCGTCCGAGGTGACCCACTTGATCTTCACGCGGGCCTTGTTCGCGAACCCTCCGGCGCGCAGCGCCTCGGTGACCGAGAGGTAGGCGTCGGGCAGGTCGATGTACTTGCCGACCAGCGCGAGGTTGATCTCGTGCAGCGGGTTGTGGACGCGGTCGAGGAGGTCGTCCCAGGTCCGCCAGTCCACATCACGGAAGGGCAGGTCCAGCTTGCGGACGACATAGGCGTCCAGGCCCTCGCTGTGGACGGTCTTGGGGATGTCGTAGATCGAGCGGGCGTCGGGGCAGGCGACCACGGCGGCCTCGTCGACGTCGCACATCAGTGAGATCTTGCGCTTGATCGCGGTCGGCACCTCGCGGTCCGAGCGCAGCACGATCGCGTCCGGCTGGATACCGATGTTGCGCAGGGCCGCAACCGAGTGCTGGGTGGGCTTCGTCTTCAGCTCTCCCGAGGGGCCGATGTACGGCAGGAGCGAGATGTGGACCACGAACACGTTGTCCCGGCCGACTTCATGCCGGACCTGGCGGACCGTCTCCAGGAACGGCAGCGACTCGATGTCGCCGACCGTGCCGCCGACCTCGGTGATGACGACGTCGACCTCGTCGGTCGCCATGCGCCGGATGCGGTGCTTGATCTCGTTGGTGATGTGCGGGATGACCTGCACGGTGTCGCCGAGGTACTCGCCGCGCCGCTCCTTGGCGATGACCGTCGAGTAGACCTGGCCGGTGGTGACGTTGGCGCTGCCGTCCAGGTCGCGGTCGAGGAAACGCTCGTAGTGGCCGATGTCCAGGTCGGTCTCGGCACCGTCGTTGGTGACGAAGACCTCACCGTGCTGGAAGGGGTTCATCGTGCCGGGGTCGACGTTCAGATACGGATCAAGCTTCTGCATCACGACGCGCAGGCCCCGCGCCTTGAGGAGCATGCCGAGGCTGGAGGCGGTGAGGCCCTTGCCGAGTGAGGAGGCGACTCCCCCGGTGACGAAGATGTGCTTGGTCGTCGTGGCTGTGCTGTTTCGGAAAGCAGCGGGCGGCATGGCCAAGAGGGGGCTCCCGTGGTCGCGGTTCGAGTTGCGGTCGGGGGTTTTGTGCCCACCGGTCCACGGGCTACCAGGGTATCAGCGCCCGGACGAGATGGCTTCCGGCCACGCTCCGCACTCACGCCGACACACAGGTCACTCGCGTCGACACAGACGCGCCCTGGTTACCTGCTTCTCACTCGCTGCTCACCCGTTCGGCCCAGGTCCGTTGGCGAGAGCGGCACACAGATCATCTACGTGCGTCGTATCCTGCTCGGACACTCGCTGCCGAGCCGGTCCGGAACACGGCACCACCCCCGCCCGTATATCCCGGAACAACGAGAGCTCGTCAGCCCGTTGGGCAACGACCCCCATTTGCTTCATGGCTCAACGACGCACTACAAACGATCCCTTGACCGCACACAGCGACCGCCCCCCTTTTTTTCGTGGGGCGACGTGGCCGTTCGACTGGAGTTGCACGTGGCCGGGCGCATCGAAGATTACGCACTCATCGGAGACATGCAGACCGCTGCCCTGGTCTGCCGGGACGGCACGGTGGACTGGCTGTGCCTGCCCCGATTCGACTCCCATGCCATCTTCGCCGGTCTGCTGGGCACCGAGGAACACGGCTTCTGGCGGCTGGGCCCGGCCCACGCCTCCGACGCGCCGCCGCCCACCGCGGCCCGGCGCGGCTACCGCGGCGACTCGCTGATCCTGGAGTCCGAGTGGGACACTCCGCGAGGCACGGTCCGCGTGACCGATTTCATGCCCCCTCGCGACGGCGCCCCCCAGCTGATCCGCATCGTCGAGGGCATCTCCGGCCGCGTCCCGATGCGCTCGACCCTCCGGATGCGTTTCTCCTACGGCCGGGTCACCCCGTGGGTGCACAAGCACGAGGGCCGCACGGTCGCCGTCGCGGGCCCCGACTCCGTGTGGTTCGACACATCCGCCGAGACCTACGGCAAGCAGCTCACTACGTACGCCGACTTCACCGTCGCACCGGGTGACCGCATCGCGTTCACCATCTCCTGGGAGCCCTCGCACAAGCAGCCGCCGCCGCTCCCCGAGCCGGAGCAGTCGCTGGAGGCGACGGAGGACTTCTGGCGCGACTGGGTCGAGCAGTGCACGTACCACGGCCCGTACCGCGAGGCAGTGGTCCGCTCCCTGATCACCCTCAAGGCCCTCACGTACGCCCCGACGGGCGGCATCGTCGCCGCTCCGACGACATCCCTCCCGGAGGAGATCGGTGGCGTCCGCAACTGGGACTACCGCTACACCTGGCTCCGCGACGCGGCCATCACCCTCTCCTCGCTCCTGCGCACCGGCTACCGCGAGGAGGCCCGCGCCTGGCGCGAGTGGCTGCTGCGGGCTGTCGCCGGCGACCCGGAGAACCTGCAGATCATGTACGGCATCGCCGGCGAGCGCGAGCTCGGCGAGGCGGAGCTGGACTGGCTGCCGGGCTACGAGAACTCGGGCCCGGTCCGCGTCGGCAACGGCGCCGCGCACCAGCTCCAGCTGGACGTCTACGGCGAGGTCACCGAGGCCCTGCACCTGGCCCACATGACGGGCCTGGCCCGCAACGACTACGCCTCCCTGCTCCAGCTGAAGCTGATCCGCTACCTGGAGAAGCACTGGGACGAGCCCGACGAGGGCATCTGGGAGGTGCGCGGCCCGCGCCGCCACTTCGTCCACTCGAAGGTGATGGCCTGGGTCGCGGTCGACCGCACGATCAAGCTGATCGAGTCGGGCGACGCGGACGGCCCGCTGGAGCAGTGGCGCGAACTGCGCGACGACATCCACCGGGACGTGTGCGAGCGCGGCTACGACAAGGAGCGCAACACCTTCACGCAGTCGTACGGCTCGAAGGAGCTGGACGCCTCGCTGCTCCTCATCCCGCAGATGGGCTTCCTGCCTCCCGACGACAAGCGTGTGATCGGCACGATCGAGGCGATCCAGCGCGAACTGTCCACGCCGGACGGCTTCATCCTGCGCTACCCGACCTCGGGCACGGACGAGGGCGTCGACGGCCTCCCCGGTGACGAGGGCGCCTTCCTGGCATGCTCGTTCTGGATGGCGGACGACCTCGCGATGATCGGCCGTGTGGACGAGGCCCGTAAGCTCTTCGAGAAGCTGCTCTCGCTCCGCAACGACTTGGGCCTCCTCGCCGAGGAGTGGGACCCGCGCCTGCAACGCCAGGTCGGCAACTTCCCGCAGGCCTTCAGCCACGTCCCGCTGATCGACACCGCGCTGCGGCTGACGGCCTCGGGGGCCTACGGCGGCTGACCCCACTTCACATCCATACCGGGAGAACCCGTGACCGTGAGCAAGAACATCAACAACCCCGTGGGCATGGGCGGCGGCCAGCGCAAGAAGCTGTCCCGCGCCGAACGGCAGAACCACGGTCCGCACCGCAACCTCGACCGCCAGGGTGCGGCCGACCAGAAGGCGGAGCTGGTGCGCAAGATGCGCGAGAAGGCAGCCGCGGCCGAGGCCACCGGGCAGGCGGGCGACGACACCGCCAAGAGCTGACGCCCGGCTGATCCTTACAGCTTGGTGACGTGCGGCGGCCCAGCGCGACCGCCGCACGTCACCCGCCTAGGCTTAAAGCGGACAAAAGCCCCTTTTCTGAAAGGGGGGCGGCCATGGCTTCCCTCTCGACGGCGAGCGCGGCCCTCACCGCGTTGCGCGAGGATCTGGTCGGCGACGTGTTCGCCCCGGGGGATCAGGGTTACGACGACGCGCGTGTCGTCTTCAACGCGATGATCGACCGGCGTCCCGCCGTGATCGCCCAGTGCGTGGAGGAGGCCGATGTCGTACGGGCCGTGCGCTTCGGGCGCGAACTGGATCTGCCGATCGCGGTGCGCGGCGGCGGCCACAGCGTCGCCGGCATGGCACTGGGCGACGGGGCGCTCGTCGTGGACCTGCGCCATATGCGCGAGGTGACCATGCACCCGGCGGCCCGGGCGGTACGGATCGCGGGCGGGGCCACCATGAGCGAACTGGACGGCGCGACCCAGGAGCACGGTCTCGCCACCACCGGCGGCCGGGTCTCCACCACCGGCGTCGGCGGCTTCGTCCTCGGCGGCGGCACCGGTTGGCTGGACCGCGCCTTCGGCCTCGCCGTCGACAACCTGCTCGGCGTCGACCTGGTGACCGCCGATGCGACCGTGGTCCACGCGAGCGCCGAGGAGAACCCGGAACTCTTCTGGGCCCTGCACGGCGGCGGCGGAAACTTCGGCATCGCCACCGCGCTCACCCTGAGACTGCACGAGCTGCCCGAATTCTCCATCGCCATGGTGATGTACGAGCCCGAGCACGGCCCCGACGTCGTCCGCACCTACCGCGAGATCATCGAGACCGGCCCGCAGGAGGCGAGCGGCGGAGTCATCTATCTGACCGCCCCGCCCGAGGAGTTCGTCCCCGAGCACCTGGTCGGCAAGCGGCTGTGCGGCGCGCTGATCACCTACGTCGGCGCCGAGGAGGGCATGCGCAAGCTCGCCCAGCCACTGCTGGCCCTGCCCCACGAGATCGAGATCGTCACCGCCCTGCCCTACGCCGTGTTCCAGACGATGTTCGACGATCCGCCGGGTATGCGGAACTACTGGTCGGCCGAGTATCTGACGGGCGCGTCCGACGAGTTCACGGACGTCTTCTGCTCCCTCGGCGAGAGCATGCCGGTCCCCACGGGCACCCAGCACGTGCTGTTCCCGCAGGGCGGCGCGATCGCGTCCGGGCCCGCCGAGTTCCCGCTGCCGTTCCGGAACGCGCCCTGGGCCGTGCACCCCTTCGGCATGTGGGAGGACCCGTCGGACGACGAACGCTGCATCGCGTGGGTCAGGGACGTCCAAGCCCGGGTCCGGCCCTGGAGCACCGGCGCGGCCTACCTCAACTTCATCGGCGACGAGGGCACGGACCGGGTGACGGCGGGCCTGGGCGCCGAGAACACCCGGCGGCTCGCGGCGGTGAAGCGGGAGTACGACCCCGACAACGTTTTCCGCTTCAACCACAACATCGCGCCGGCCTAGGCCGAGATGTGCAGAGGGCATCCGCGCAGGTAGCGTCCGCTGCATGGACAGCCGTACGGACAGCACATTCGACAGCCAGGGCGCCGGGATCACCGTTCAGCGGGCGCTGGAGCTGCCCGGGCTGCGCAGCGGGCTGCCGGAGATCCTGGCGGGCGCCGACCGGCTGCAGCGGACCGTGCGCTGGGTGCACGCGGGCGAGGTCCCGAACATCGCCTCCCTCCTCAAGGGCGGCGAACTGCTCCTGACCACGGGCTACGGCCTCGGCACGCGCCCGGCGGAACAACGCGCGTTCGTCCGCACCCTGGCCGAGCGGGGCATCGCGGCCCTGGTCGTCGAACTCGGCCCGCGCTTCACCCGGCTCCCCGCCACCCTCGTCGAAACAGCCCGGGCGACCGGTCTCCCGCTGGTCCAGCTGCACCGCGAGGTTCCGTTCGTCGCGGTCACCGAGGAGATCCACACCGAGATCGTCAACGGCCACTACGCACTGCTCCAGCAGGCGGAGGAGGTCCACCGCCGCTGTACGGAGGCCCTGCTCGGCGGCGGCGGAATCCCTCAAGTCCTGGGCATCCTGGCCGACTTCAGCGGCAACCCGGTCTTCCTGGAGACCCCGGACGGCCAACTCCTCTACGCGGCGGGGTCCGGCCCCGAGGGCGCCGACCCGCTCCAGGTGTGGGAGGGGCTGCGCGGCCAGCACAAGGACGGCTCGCCGCGCGCCGGTTATGTGCTGGTGGACGTGCCCGGCGGCGGCCCCGGTACGGGTTCGGTGCGGGCCCGTATCGTCCTGCTCCCGGTACGGGCACCGCTCGCCCCCGTGCACCGCATCGCCGCCGAACGGGCCGCCGGCATCCTCGCTGTTGTCCTGATGCAGGCCCGCCAGGAGGAGGAGCTGGCGGCCCGCGGACGCGGCGACTTCCTCACCGACCTCGCCGAGGGCCGCATCGCCGCCGAGGACGCCCCGGCCCAGGCCCGCGTACTGGGCTTCAAGCCCGGCACCAGCCCCCTGCTGCCGGTGGTGATGCGGCTGGGCGACGCGCTGGCCGCACCCGGCGGCGGCTGGGCGGTCCTGGCCCGCGCGGTCGCGGAAGAGCTGGCCTCGGTGGGGGTCCCGGTCCTGCTGGGCGTACGACCGGTGGAAGGCCGGGTGCCTCTGTTGCTGGGCCTGCGCTCGGAGTCGGAGCGGTCGGCGGTCGCGGACCGGGTCGCGGCGGCGCTGCGGGCGGGTGTGGAGCGGGCCGGGATGCAACGCCCGGGCGCACAGCCGCCGATCGTGGTCGTCGGGGTCGCCGGAGGCTGGACGGCGGCGTCGGCGGGGCTGCGGCACGCGGCCGAGACGGCGACGGCGGCCCAGGGCCTGTCCGACCGCCCCTGGTACGACGCCCGACGCCTCGACATCGAGCTGCTGCTGTGGCGACTGCGCGACCATCCCGACCTGGCGGCCTTCGTGGAACGTGCGATCGGCCCGCTCCGCGACCACGACAACCGATCGAAACCGCCCCTACTGCCCACCCTGGAAACGTACTTGGCGCACGCGGGCCGCAAGGCGGAGACGGCCCGCGAACTGCATCTCAACCGGCAGACCCTCTACAACAGGCTCGCCCGCATCGGGGAGTTGCTGGGCACGGACCTCGAAGACCCGCAGACGGTACTGGCGTTGAGCCTGGCACTGCGGGCGCGCAGGCTGGTGCCGTAAGGCTGCCCGTCAGGTCAACGGCAGGGGCTGGGTCAACTCGTCGTAGACGCTGAGGACTTGGGCGACGGTCTCGTCCTCCGTGGGCCAGCTGGCCGCCTGTCGGACGCCCTTCTCCCGGAGCAGTTCCCGGCGTTCGGGGTCGCGCAGCAGGCGGGTGACCGCGTCGGAGAGGGCCTTCGCGTCGCCGTAGGGCACGAGTTCGGCGGCGTCGCCGACGAGTTCGGGGATGCCGCCGACGGCGGTGGCGACCAGCGGGACGCGGGCGTGGAGGGCCTCCTGGGCGATCACCGAGCGGGACTCCCAACTGCTGGGCAGGAGCGCGAGGTCGGCGGCGGCGAGCAGTTCGCCCACGTCGTCGCGGCTCCCGACCAGCCGGACGGGCAGTTCCTCGTCCTCGATCCGGCGCTGCAGCTCGGCCCGCAGCGGCCCCTCCCCCGCGATCACGAGCAGCGGGGTCGGATCGAGGCGGCACCAGCCGCGTGAGGCGTCCAGGAGGGTGTCGTAGCCGCGCTGCCGGTCGAGCGAGCCGACGGCGACGAGCAACGGGCGGTCGGTGGCGCCGAGTTCGGCGCGGAGCTTGGGGCGCAGCCGGTCGGGATCCTCGTGCTCGACGGCCTTGCGCGGCCCCGGCAGCGCGACGGCGGCGAGCCGCGCGTCACGGGCGCCGGTCCGGCGCGCCCGGTCGACGAGGTCGGACGTGGCTCCGAGTACCACGACGGCGGCCTTGACGACCCGCCGCTCCAGCAGCCGCAGCAGATGGGCGCGCGCTCCTTCGACGTGCGCGCGGTCGTGCCAGGTGACCACGAGGGGCGTCCGACGGCCGCTGAGCGCGAGCACGGCGCGGAAGGAGGCGTGCAGTCCGTGCGCGTGCACGAGGTCTGCGTCGGCGCAGGCGGCCCGGAGCGCGGCCACGGAGGCCGGGTCGCTGCTGCGCGGGACATGTACGTGTTCGGCGCCGACGCCCGTGAAGTCGTAGGTGTGATCGGCCTCGACGGGGGCGCACACCGTGACCCGCACGCCCCGCGCGACGAGCCCGGAGGCCAGGGAGCGCACATGCGCGCTGCTCGCGGCGTTGCCTCCGCCGAGCACCTGCACGGTGCGCAGCGGCGACTGGCCGTGCGGTGAGTGGCTGCTCACGGGGGTCACGTGGCCGGGGCTCCTGGTTCGGCGACGGGCGGTCACGAAGAAAGTACAGAAGGATCGCGCGGTGGGGGTGTACCGCACGCTTCCTACGCGTTCCAACTCAAGGATGCCAGTACGTACGGGTGTTCCGGCAACGCAGAAAAGCCCGGAGGCCGTACGCGAGGGCAACACGGGCGGGCATGTCACCCGTACGAGTGAGGCGTGCACTCCTTCTGAACGACGAGCCCGCCCTAGCCGTCTGCCCTCGCCGTCGCCAACAACTCCTCCGCGTGGGCCCGAGCCGTCTCCGAGTCCTCCTGGCCGGCCAGCATCCGGGACAACTCCCGTACGCGGTCCTCGCCTTCGAGGACCTTCACGCCCGAGCGGGTCACGGACCCGTCGTTGGTCTTCTCGACCAGCAGCTGCCGGTCGGCGAACGCGGCGACCTGGGGCAGGTGGGTCACGACGACGACCTGCGCGGTCTTCGCGAGCTTCGCGAGCCGCCGGCCGATCTCGACCGCCGCCTTGCCGCCGACACCGGCGTCGACCTCGTCGAAGAGATACGTCGGCACGGGATCCGTCCCCGCGAACACGACCTCCACGGCCAGCATCACGCGCGACAGCTCACCGCCGGACGCGCCCTTGGCGATGGGCCGCGGCGGAGCGCCGGGATGCGGGGCGAGCAGCAGCTCGACCTCGTCGACGCCCGACGGGCCGTAGGCGACCGCGCGCCCGCCGACCTCGACGCCCTCCGGGTCCTCGGTCTGCCGGATCTCGAACGACACGCGCGCGTGCGGCATCGCGAGGGAGGCGAGTTCGGCGGTGACGGCCGCGGCGAACCGCTCGGCGGCCTCCGTCCGGGCGTCGGTCAACGCCTGCGCAAGACCGCCCAGTTCGCCCCGCAGCGCGTCCCGCTCGGCGGTGAGCTCGTCGATCCGCTCGTCGTCGCCGTCGAGTTCGGTGAGCCGCGCGGCCCCCTGCTCGGCGTACGCGAGTACGGCCGCGATGTCCTGGCCGTACTTCCGAGTGAGCGCGTTGAGGGCGGCCCGCCGCTCCTCCACGGCGGCCAGCCGCAGCGGATCGGCGTCCAGGTCGTCGGCGTAGCCGGCCAGTTCCCCCGCCACATCGCCGAGCAGGATGCCGATCTCACCGATCCGGTCGGTGAGCGAGGCCAGCGCGGAGTCGTGCGACCGTACGGCCTCCAGGGCCCGCTGCGCACCTGCGACGAGGGTCGCCGCGTCGATGCCCTCGGGGTCCTCGGGGTTGCCGGCGAGCGCGGCATGGGCGACCGTCGCGGCGGACGCCAGCGCCTCCGCGTGCCCGAGCCGCTCGGCCTCGGCGGCCAGTTCCACGTCCTCGCCGGCACGCGGTTCCACGCCCGCGATCTCGTCGAGGCCGTAGCGCAGCATGTCGGCTTCCTGGGCCCGCTCCCGCGCGCGGGTGGTGATCTCGTCCAGCTCTACGGCGACGGCCCGCAGCCGCCGGTACGCCTCCGCGTACTTGGCCAAGGGCCCGGTGACGGCGTCCCCGGCATACCGGTCGAGCGCCTGCCGCTGCCGGGACTGCTTCAACAGCCCCTGCTGGTCGGTCTGCCCGTGCACGGCGACCAGCTCGTCGGCCAGCTCCGCGAGCACGCCCACCGGCACGGAACGCCCGCCCAGATGCGCCCGGGACCGCCCTTCGGCGGAAACGGTACGGCTGATGAGCAGCGTCCCGTCCTCCAGCTCGGCACCGGCCTCCTCGGCGCGCAGCTCGGCAGAGCCGCCCGGAGGGACGGAGATCCGCCCCTCCACGACCGCGTTCTTCGCCCCGATCCGCACCAGCGCCGGGTCCGCCCGGCCCCCGAGCAACAACCCGAGACTGGTGACGACCATGGTCTTGCCCGCACCCGTCTCACCCGTGACAGCGGTGAACCCCGGCGACAACTCGACGACAGCGTCGTCGATGACTCCGAGCGACCGTATCCGCATCTCTTCCAGCACGGTGAAGACCTTACGAGGTAGGGCGGGAGAAGCGCGAGGCACCCTGTCACCCACGCGAGGGAAGCGCCCCAAAGGGGCACGGGGAACTACGCGACCAGCCCCCACCGGCCGTCGCTTATTGAGGAGCCCCCCGCCACCCCGAAACAGGCAGAGCGAACTTCGCAACAAGCCGATCCGTGAACGACGCATGGTGCAACCGAGCCAACCGCACAGGCACAGCCCCCCGCCGCACCTCGACCCGAGCCCCGGCAGGCAGTTCGACAGTCCGCCGCCCGTCACACCACAAAACCCCCGGAGGAATGTGCGGCAACACCTCAACGGCAAGCACAGAATCCGGCGACGTCACCAACGGCTTCGCGAACAGCGCATGCGCACTGATCGGCACCATCAGCAACGCCTCCACCTCGGGCCACACCACAGGCCCACCGGCAGAGAAGGCGTAGGCAGTCGACCCGGTGGGAGTCGCACATACGATCCCGTCGCACCCGAACCCCGTCACCGGGCGCCCGTCGATCTCCAGCACGACTTCCAACAGCTTCTCGGCGCCGGCCTTCTGCACCGCCGCCTCGTTCAGCGCCCAGTCCGTGTGCACGATGTTGCCGTTCTTGTGCACGACGACATCGACGGTCATCCGCTCCTCGACCTCGTAGGCCCGGGTGACCACCCGGTCCACGACCTTGTCGAGATCGTCCCGCTCGGCCTCCGCGAGGAACCCCACGCTGCCGAGGTTGACGCCGAGCATCGGCACCCCGGACGCCCGCGCGAACTCCGCGCCGCGCAGCAGTGTGCCGTCGCCGCCGAGGACGATGAGCAGTTCGCAGCCCTCCAGGCACTGCGGGGTGGCCTCGGTGACCGTCTCCACCTCGTCGGGCAACGGCAGGTCGCGTGCCTCGTACTCCAGGACACGTACTCCGATGCCGGACTGCAGGAGCCCCTTGACCACCAGTTCGGCACTCCGGATCGCCGCGGGGCGACCCGTGTGCGCGAGGAGGAAAACAGTACGAGCTCGGTTCTGTGTCAACGCGGCCCCTCCGCCACTGCACGGTCAACATCGGCCGGGTCCAGTTCGGGTGCCCCGGCCCGCAGCCACAGAAAGTACTCGACATTCCCGGACGGCCCGGGCAGCGGGCTGGCGGTCACACCCTGCACCCCGAGCCCCAACTCGGCCGCCCGCCGGGCGACTCCGCGCACGGCCTCGGCCCGTAGTTCCGGGCTGCGTACGACACCGCCGCTCCCCAGCCGTTCCTTCCCCACCTCGAACTGCGGCTTGACCATCATCACCAGGTCCGCGTCCGGCTTCGTGCACCGCGCCAGGGCGGGCAGCACCAGTCCGAGCGGGATGAAGGACAGATCCCCCACGACAAGATCCACAGGCTCCCCATCGATCGCTTCAAGCGTCAACTCGCGTACGTTCGTACGGTCCTTGACGGTGACGCGTTCATCGCTCTGCAGAGACCACGCGAGTTGTCCGTACCCGACGTCGACCGCCACGACCTGCGCGGCGCCCGCCCGCAGCAGCACATCGGTGAAGCCTCCGGTGGACGCGCCGGCGTCCAGCGCCCGCCGCCCCTCGACCGCGAGCCCCTGGGGCACGAAGACCTCCAGCGCGCCCGCGAGCTTGTGGCCGCCCCGCGACACGTAGTCGGGGTCGTCGTCATCCGCCACGACGACGATGGCCGCCGCCGTCTCCACCTGGGTGGCGGGCTTGGTCGCGACGGCCTTGCCGACGGTGACCCGCCCTGCGGCGATCAACTGGCTCGCGTGCTCCCGCGAGCGCGCGAGCTTCCGCCGCACCAGCTCGGCGTCGAGACGGCGGCGTGCCACTCCTGCCACGTTCGGTTCAGCTCCTGTTCTGGTACGTCGACGGGGGCGCCGGAGGTCCCGGGCGGGCGTCGAGCGCGGTGAGCGCGTCGCGCAGCCCCCGGTGTACATCCTCGTACACCTCGACATGGCCGTCCGTGGCGAGGTGGTCGGTGTCGGCAAGGCGCCCGAGCTGGGCGTCGACGTCGGCGTTGCCGCTCGGGGTGCGGTCCACGTTCAGCGGGGCGGGGGCGGCGGGGTCGAAGGTGGGCTCCGCCTCCGGTACGGCCTCGGCCGCGGTCCCGGCCTCGGCCTCGGGAACTGAGTCGCTCATGCCCAGACGCTACCCCGAAGGCCTGGGGTACCGTCGATCACGATGGCAACGATCGAGGAGTGCCGCGCCGCACTCGAAAAGCTCTCGGACAACATGCAGCAGGCCGACGGTAATGTCCGCGCCGCCGCGGCCATGGACCGTTCGGTCAGCTGCCGGATCACCGATCTCGACGTCACCTTCGTCGGCCGGCTGACCGACGGCCGGATCGTGGTGGACGAGACCGTGGAGGGCCTTCCACCGGAGAAGGCCCAGATCAGGCTGACCATGGCCGGCGACGACCTGGTGGCCATGGTCAACGGCGGCCTGAACTTCGCGAAGGCCTGGGGCTCGGGCCGGGTGAAGCTGGAGGCCAACGTGTTCGACCTGTTCCGCCTCAGGAAGCTTCTGTAGTCGCTTCAGGAAGTTTCTACGGCGACTGCACGCGCGCGTGCCTTGCGCGCCGCCGGCACCACCAGCGGTGTCCCCGTCTCCGGGTCGTCGATGACCTGACAGCGCAGCCCGAAGACCTCCTCGACCAGTTCGGCCGTGACGATGTCGTTCGGCGCGCCCTCCGCGATCACCGCTCCCTCCCGCAACGCGATGAGGTGGCTGGCGTACCGGGCCGCGTGGTTGAGGTCGTGCAGCACCGCGACCAACGTGCGGCCCTGCTCCTCGTGCAGCTCGGCGCAGAGGTCGAGGACGTCTATCTGGTGCTGGATGTCCAGGTAGGTGGTGGGCTCGTCGAGGAGCAGCAGCGGCGTCTGCTGGGCCAGCGCCATCGCGATCCACACGCGTTGCCGCTGCCCGCCGGAGAGTTCGTCGACGTAGCGGTCGGCGAGCTCGGCGACCCCGGTCTGCGCCATCGACTCCTGTACGACCCGCTCGTCCTCCTGGGACCACTGGCGCAGGATGCCCTGGTGCGGGTACCGGCCGCGGCCGACGAGGTCGCCGACGGTGATCCCGTCGGGCGCGATGGACGACTGCGGGAGCAGGCCCAGGGTGCGCGCGACCTTCTTCGCCGGCATCGACTGGATGACCTGCCCGTCGAGCAGCACCCGGCCCTCGCTCGGCTTCAGCATCCGCGACAGGGCCCGCAACAGCGTGGACTTGCCGCACGCGTTCGGGCCGACGATCACCGTGAAGGAGTTGTCGGGTATCTCCACCGACAGCTCGCGTGCGATGACGCGCTGGTCGTAGGCGAGGGTGACGTTCTCGGCGGACAGGCGGTTCACGGTGCTCCTTCTATCGTTCAGCCCGCTGCTGAGGCCGCACTGGTTGCTCTGGTTTCTCATATCCGGCCCGCCCTGCGCTCGGTGACCAGGAGCCACAGCAGGTAGACCCCGCCGAGGACTCCGGTGACCACGCCCACGGGCAACTGGTCGGCGCCGAAGGCCCGTTGGGAGGCCCAGTCGGCGGTGACCAGGAGGGTGGCGCCCATGCACAGCGAGGACACCAGGTTCGGGCCCGGCGAGCGGGTCAGCCGCCGGGCGAGCTGCGGCGCCGTGAGGGCGACGAAGCCGACGGGTCCGGCGGCGGCGGTCGCGGCGGCGGTGAGCAGCACGGCGCCCACCATCAGCAGCAGCCGTACGCGTTCGACCCGCACCCCGAGGGCGTACGACACGTCGTCGCCCATCTCCATCATCCGCAGCCCGCGCGCGTTGGCGAGGACGAGCGGCAGCAGTACCGCGCACAGGCCGAGCAGCGGCCAGACCTGGGTCCAGTCACGGCCGTTGAGGGAACCGGTCATCCACACGACCGCGCGGGCCGCGTCGACGAGGTCGGCCTTGGTGAGCAGATAGCCGTTGACCGCGGTGACGACGGCGGAGACCCCGATGCCGACCAGGACCAGGCGGTACCCGTGCACCCCCTGCTTCCAGGCGAGCAGATAGATCGCCAGCCCGGTCACCAGACCGCCGGCGAGCGCCCCGAGGGTGACGGCGGTCGCGCTGCCGGAGAACAGCACGATCACGACGAGCGCCCCGGCCGTCGCCCCCTGCGAGAGGCCGAGAACGTCCGGACTGCCCAGTGGATTACGGGAGATGGACTGGAACAGCGCACCGCCCAACCCGAGCGAGGCTCCGACCAGCAGCCCGACGAGGACTCGTGGCAGCCGCAGCTCGTTGACGATGAACTCCTGGCCCGCGTCACCGCCCCCGAACAGCGTCTTGAGGACGTCACCGGCCGGGATCGGGAAGTCACCGGTACCGATCAGCACGACACTCGCGGCGAGCGCACAGACGAGGAGGAGGACGACGACCGTGAGGGCACGGAGATCGAGGCGGAGGGAGAGCCCGCCGGTCCGCACGGACCGCGTCCGGAGAGCCTGGGTTCGTGTGGCCTTCACAGCTGGGCCGTCCTCCGCCGTCGTACGAGAAAGATGAAGACCGGACCGCCGAGGACCGCGGTGACGATGCCGACCTGAAGCTCCGCGGGCCGCGCGATGAGCCGGCCGAACACGTCGGCGCCGAGCAGCAGCGCGGGCGACAGGATCGTGGCGTACGGCAGGATCCAGCGCAGGTCGGGGCCGGTGAAGGAGCGCACCACGTGCGGCACCATCAGGCCGACGAACACGATCGGCCCGCAGGCGGCGGTCGCGGCCCCACAGAGCACGGTCGCGGAGAGCATGGCGAGCGCCCGGGTGCGGTTGAGGTTGGCGCCGAGGGCGCGGGCGGTGTCGTCGCCCATCGCCACCGCGTTCAGCGGCCGGGCGAGCAACAGGGAGACGACCGTGCCGACCGCGAGGAACGGTGCGACCTGGGTGATGGTCGAGCCGGTGGCCGAGGCCAGTGAACCGACCGTCCAGAAGCGCATCTTGGAGAGCGCCGCATCGTCCATGATCATGACGGCCTGGAGATAGCCGTAGAGCGCGGCGCTGATCGCGGTGCCGGCGAGCGCGAGACGCACGGGGGTGGCACCCCGGCTGCCGCCGAGGAACCAGACCAGCGCGCCGACCACCGCCGCGCCCGCGAAGGCGAACCAGACGTAGCCGCTCAGCGAGGTGACACCGAAGTACGTGATGGCGGTGACGACCGCGGCCGAGGCGCCGGCGTTGATGCCGAGCAGTCCCGGGTCCGCGAGCGGGTTGCGGGTGAGCGCCTGGAGCACGGCTCCGGAGAGGCCGAGCGCGGCACCGGCGAGCAGCCCGAGGACCGTACGGGAGATGCGGTCGTCGACCACGATGTCCGCGTACGTCCCCGTGTCATGGAACAGGCCGTGCCACACATCCCCCAGCGGCAGCGATTTCGCGCCGATCGCGATGCTCGCCAGGGCGACGAGCAGCAGGAGCACCACCGAGACGAAGAGCCCAAGGACTCGTACCGCCCGGCGGGTTGGGGGCGCGGGGGCGGTCTCCGCGCGCTGTTCTGGGGGACTGTCGACCAACACGAGGTTAGGTTAGCCTACCCTCGCATTCAGCCCGGCGGGCGAACCCCCAAGTGCCCTCCTCACAGCCCCAGTCGCGCCAACGCCTTCTCCCCGTCCAGCGCGCAGGAACCGTCCCCCGCCGCCGTCCAGGCCGCCGCGCAGAGCGCCCGCAGCCCGTCCAAGGGCTCACCCTCACCGTCGAGTTCCAGCCGCTCGCGGCCCGCCGTCGCGGTCCAACCCCCGCACCGGAAGCCGTCTCCCGCCTCGGTGACCTCGGGCTGCCCGGTGAGCATGCCCCGCAGATCGGCGTCCACGTACGTCGGCCGGTGCTGCGGCGGCGCGGCCAGCAACTGCGCGCCGTCGGTCACACCCGTCAGGACGAGCAGCGAGTCGACCTCCCCGTTGAACGCCCCCTCGATGTCCGTGTCCAGCCGGTCCCCCACCACCAACGGCCGCTCCGCGCCCGTCCGCAGGATCGTCTCCTTGTGCATCGGCGGCAACGGCTTCCCCGCCACCTGCGGCTCGGCCCCGGTCGCTATCCGTACGACCTCCACCGCCGCGCCGTTGCCCGGCGCGATGCCGCGCGCGCTCGGGATCGTCAGGTCGGTGTTGGACGCGAACCACGGCACCCCGCGCGCGATCGCGTAACAGGCCTCCGCGAACCGGGACCACACCAGGTCCGGGCCGCCGTAGCCCTGTACGACCGCCACCGGATCGTCGTCGGCCGAGTCGACGGGCTCGAGTCCGCGCTCGCGCAGCGCGACCCGCAGCCCCTCCCCGCCGATCACCAGCACCCGGGAGCCGGCCGGCACCTGCTCGCTGATCAGCCGGGCGACGGCCTGCGCGGAGGTGATGACGTCATCGGGCCCCGTCGGTATCCCCAGCTCGGTGAGATGCTCGGCAACGGCATCGGGCGTCCGCAGCGCGTTGTTGGTGACATAGGCGAGCCGCATCCCGCCCGCGCGGGCCGTGGCGAGCGAATCGACGGCATGCGCGATCGCGTTGCCCCCCGCGTACACCACCCCGTCGAGGTCGAGCAGCGCCGTGTCGTACGCCTCGCTCAGGGCCCGGCCACTGCCCTCGGGACTCGTCCTGACGCTCTGGCTCATTCCACATCGCTCCTCGTTCGATCGCTTTCACCCGATCATCCCGCACGCCACTGACACACGTACGATGCCGGGATGAACACCGCAGGTCACTCGGAAGCAACGGAGCGCCGAGGCCTGGAACTCACCCCGTTCCGAGGCCTTCGCTACGACCCCGACCTGGTCGGCAGCCTGGCCGCCGTGACGTCCCCACCGTACGACGTCGTCGTACGCCCCGACGGTCTGCACCATCTCCAGGACGCCGACCCGCACAACATCGTCCGGCTGATCCTCCCGCAGGCCACCACCCCCAGTGCCCGCAACGAACAGGCCGCCGACACCCTGCACCGCTGGCTCTCCGAGGGTGTCCTCACCACCGACCCCGAGCCCGGCCTGTACGTCTACGAACAGCACGACGGCAACGGCCTGTTGCAGCGCGGCGTCATCGGCGCCCTGCGCCTGACGGACCCGTCGGAGGGCGTGGTCCTGCCCCACGAGGACGTCATGCCGCATGTGATCGCGGACCGCGCGGCCCTCATGCGGGCCACCTCCGCCAACCTCGAACCCCTGCTCCTCACCTACCGGGGCAACGGCTCACCGTCCGACACGACCACGGTCGTCGAGCGCATCGCCGAGCACCCCCCACTGCTCTCGACGACCACGGAGGACGGCTACAGCCACCGCCTCTGGGCGGTCACCGACCCCACCGAGCTGACCCGCATCCAGACGGACCTGGCCCGCCACCAGGCCCTCATCGCCGACGGCCACCACCGCTGGGCGACCTACCGACGTCTACGCGCGGAGCACCCCTCCCCCAGCCCCTGGGACTACGGCCTCGTGCTCCTCGTCGACACGGCTCGCTACCCGCTCCGCGTCCGCGCGATCCACCGCCTCCTGCACGGCGTCCCGGTCGCCGACGCCCTGGCCGCCCTGGACGGCCTGTTCCGCGTCCAGCACCTGGAAGTGCCGCTCCAGGAGGCCCTGGAGGCCCTCGCCGACGCGGCCTGCGCGGGCAACGCCTTCCTCCTCGCAGGCGACGGCGCCTTCCACCTGGTCGACCACCCGGACCCGGACCTCCTGGCCCGTACGATCCCTGCCGACCGCCCCGCCGCCTGGCGCACCCTGGACGCCACGGTCCTGCACGCCACCCTCCTGGACCACGTCTGGCTCATCCCCGAGGACGACCCGGCCCACATCGCCTACATCCACGACACCGCCGCCACCGTCCGCAAGGCCGAACGCGACGGCGGTACGGCCGTGTTGATGCACCCCGTCCGCGAGGAGGTCGTACGCGACCTGGCCCGCCAGGGCGTCACGATGCCCCGCAAGTCGACGTCCTTCGGCCCGAAGCCGGCGTCGGGGCTGGTGCTGCGCGCGCTGGAACCCTGAGACAGCGGAAACACGAAAAGGGCGGGACCCCGGTGTCGGGGTCCCGCCCTTTTCGTCACTGCCGACGTGCGTCGGCGTCAGTCCTTGTCGTCGTCCTTGGCCTCGACGGCAGCCTCGGCCAGGGGCTCGTCCTCGTCGTCCTCGATGTCGTCGTCCTCGTCGTCGACATCCACCTCGTCGGCTGCGGAGGCCTCCGCCTGGGGCTCGACCTCGTCGTCGATCTCGGAGTCGGCATCCGTGTCGACGCCGGTGTCGTCCTCGTCGTCCTCGTCCTCGACGAACGCGTCGACGAACTCGACACCGTCCATCTCGGCGAGCCGGTCCGAAGCGTCCGTGCTGCCGTCCTTGTCGGACTCCACGGCCTTGGCGAACCACTCCCGCGCCTCGTCCTCACGCCCGGCGGCGAGCAGGGCGTCGGCGTAGGCGTACCGCAGGCGCGCGGTCCACGGCTGCACGGTGTTCGAGGCCAGCTCGGGGCTCTGGAGTGTGACGATGGCCGCGTCGAGCTGGTCCATGTCACGCCGGGCGCCGGCCGCGACGAGCCGCATCTCCACCTGCCCGGCCTTGTCGAGCTTGTGCACCTCGGGGGCCCCGGCCATCTCCAGCGCCTTCTCCGGCCGTCCGAGCCCACGCTCGCAGTCGGCCATCACGGGCCACAGATCCACGCTGCCGGTCATCCGCCGCGCGGCCCGGAACTCGGCCAGCGCCTCGCTGTACTTCTGGTTCGCGTACGCGGCGAACCCGGCCGCCTCACGTACGGCGGCGACACGCGACGCCAGCCGCAGGGCGATCTTGGAGTAGGCGTAGGCGCCCTCGGGGTCCTCGTCGATGAGCCGGGCGACCATCACCAGGTTCTTCGAGACGTCCTCCGCGAGCCCCTTCGGCAGGCTCAGCAGCTCCTGACGTACGTCCTTGTCGATCTCATCGCCCGTGACGTCCTCGGGGATCGGCAGCCGCTTGATCGGCTCCCGGTCGCGGTCACGCTCCCGGTCGTCCCGGAACCGGCCGCCCCCGCGCCTGTCGTCGCCCCGACGGTCATCCCGGCGGTCGTCACGGCGGGGGTAGCCACCGCGGTCGTCGTCCCGCCGGAACGCGGGACGGTCACCACGACTGTCGTCGCGCCGGAAACCACCGGGACGTCCACCGCGCTCACCGCCGCGGTCATCCCGGCGGGGGCCGGCCGGACGGTCATCGCGGCGCGGGCCGGCAGAACGGTCGTCGCGGCGGGGGTAACTGCCGCGCTCACCGCGGTCGTCGTCGCGCCGGAAGGCAGGACGCTCGCCCCGGTTGTCACGGTCGTCGCGACGGAACGGCGGACGCTCACCACGGTTGTCATCCCGGCGGAAGGCCGGACGCTCACCGCCACGGTCATCCCGGCGGGGACCGGCCGGACGGTCATCGCGGCGCGGGTAGCTGCCACGGTCACCGCGGTCGTCATCCCGCCGGAAAGCGGGACGGTCACCGTCACGGCGGTCGTCCCTACGGTCGTCACGCCGGAAGGGCGGTCGCTCGCCGCCCCGGTTGTCACTTCGGCTGTCGCTCCGGTCGTCACGCCGGAACGGGGGCCGCTCACCACGACTGTCGTCACGCCGGAAACCACCGGGACGTCCACCGCGCTCACCGCCGCGGTCGTCACG
>Ga0307511_10001521_pt1 | contig 24503 bp, 21 predicted proteins | sample 13_EM_MG_FD_200266 | JGI IMG/M metagenome (GOLD analysis project Ga0307511, IMG submission 200266) | Populus trichocarpa ectomycorrhiza microbial communities from riparian zone in the Pacific Northwest, United States - 13_EM | ecosystem: Host-associated > Plants > Roots > Unclassified | place... | reverse complement strand
CCCACCCCCCCGATCACCGCGAGATCCTGAGAGGGACCCATGACGACCGGTCTGGACACCGGCACCTACGAGGTCCTGCGCGACCGCCTCGCCGCACAGGCCGCCGAACTCGCCCGCCGCGCGGAGGCGCTCAACGCCCGCCGCACCGAGGAGTTCGGCTCGACCCGCCTGGAACTCGCCGGCACCGGCCGCCTCACCACCGAGCACCCGGCCGCACCGAGCGACATCGTCGCCGTAGGAGACGCGCTGCTCTTCGGCCATCAGGTCTCCCTCGGCGTCACCCGGGAGACTGCGGTGGCAGACGTCCTCGCCCTCTACGACCGCCACGACCTGCGCGGGCTGCCCGAGAACGCCGTACCCGGGCTCCTCGACGACCCGGAGTTCGTACGGGAGTTCACCGCCCTGCACCGCTACTACCGGCAGGCCCGTCTGCTCCAACTCCGCCGCGTCGACGGCAAGTTGCTGGCCGTCTTCCGCACCGGCGAGAAGGCCGACGACATCCGCGTGTTGCGTTGGGCGCTCACGGACGACGGCAGGGCGGCGACCTTCCTGGACGCGCACGGCGAACGCGACCACGTCTTCCCGCCGCCGTACGACTTCGACTGGACGGGGACGGGCCGCGAGGACCTCGTCCCCGGCCGGCACCCTCATGTGCGGATCCAGGACGGGTTGTACGTCGACACGCTGGGCTCCACCCTCACCGTGAAGGTGGAGGACAACACCGAGACGGGGGAGGGGATTTACTCCGAACCGGTGGACGAGCCGCTGCAGTCGCCGGCCGACGCGGAGATCGCGTATGCGCGGGTGGGTGCGCTGGTGCTGCTGCGGGTGCTCCCCTACAAGGAGGCGGCCCACCGCTACCTGGTCTTCAACACGCTGACCAAGGGTGTCGTACGGCTGGACGGGATCGGGCTGTCGTGCCAGCGGCTGCCGGAGGAGCAGGGGATCGTGTTCCCGGGCGGGTACTGCCTGGCCACGGGGGAGTGCAAGACCTTCGAAACGGCCACCGACGGGCTGGAGTCGGAGCGGATCGTCCGCTCGCCCAACGGGGAGGACGTGCTGTTCGGGTACCGGGCGCGGGGGGCGGGGCGGAGCCTGCTGCTGTCGTACAACATGATCCGCAAGGAGGTGGCCGCGCCGCTGCCCGGGCAGGGCTGGGCGCTCTTCGACGACGGCTCGGTGGTGGTGCTGGGCGCGGGGGCGGGGGAGGCGGCTCGGGTTCATCCGGTGCGGATCTGGCGTACCCCGTTCGTCTCCGACACCCATGCCGCCGCCCAACTGACCGGCTCCGGGCCGCTGTTCCGGGTCGGGAACGCCGATCTCGTGCGCGGAATCTCCGACTGTCTGTCGCTGACGGGCGCGGTCGTCGGGATGGAGCCGACGGCCGAGGTGTACGAGGCGCTGGTCGCCGCGTGTGTCCGGGCGGCCGACACGCATCACTGGCTGGGGGATGCCGAACTCGGCGATCTGCGGAGGCCGTTGGAGGAGGTGCGGGGTACGGCGGAGCAGGTCCTGACCGAGTTCGAGACGGTCCGGGCTTTCACCGGGCGGGCCGCCGACGCTCTCGCCGGCGCGACGGACCGTCTCGCCTCCCTCGTCCGGCGGTTGCGGGGTGAGGCGCCCCGGGACGCGGCGGGCTGGGTCGCCGGGCTCACCGAACTCCGGCGGGCGCAGGGGCACTTGCTGACGCTGAAGGAGATGCGGTACGCGGACACCGCGCGGATTGACGGGGCGGCTGCCGAAGTCGAGGCGGATCTGGGGGTGTTCGGGCAGCGGGCGGTGGCGTTCCTGGCGCGTGAGGACGCGTTCGCCGGGCACCACGAGCTGATCGACGCCCTGGTCGCGGAGGCCGGGGCGCTGGCCAAGGTCGCCGAGGCGGCCCCGGTCGCGGCCCGCCTGGACGAACTGACCGAAGGGCTGCGGACGGTGACCGAGGTGGTCGCCGGACTCGACATCGGTGACGCCACGATTCGTACGTCGATCCTGGAGCGGGTCGCCGAGGTGCTGGGCGGCGTCAACCGGGCCCGCGCCACGCTGGACGCCCGGCGGACGGAACTCCGGGACCGGGAGGGCCGGGCGGAGTTCGCGGCCGAGTTCGCGCTGCTGGCCCAGTCGGTGACCGGAGCGCTCGCGGACGCGGCGACCCCGGAGGCCTGCGACACCCAACTCGCCCTGCTGCTGGTGCGGTTGGAGAACCTGGAGGCCCGCTTCGCGGACTTCGACGACTTCCTCGCCGAACTGGCCGGCAAGCGCACCGAGATCCACGAGACCTTCTCGGTCCGCAAGCAGACCCTGGTCGACGAACGCGCCCGCAGAGCAGAGCAGTTGGCGCGGTCGGCGGTCCAGGTGCTGGAGACGGTGGGGCGGCGGGCGGTCGCGCTCGCCGACGCCGACGCGGTGAACACGTACTTCGCCTCCGACCCCATGGTGACGAGGATCCGCCGTACCGCCGACCGACTGCGCGAACTCGGCGACCCGACAAGGGCGGAGGAGCTGACAGGCCGGCTCACGGCCGCCCACGCGGAGGCGGTCCGCGCCCTGCGCGACCGCGCCGACCTCTCCACGGACGGCGGCCGGACCCTCCGCCTCGGCCGCCACCGCTTCGCCGTCCACGCCGAACCCCTCGACCTCACCCTGGTCCCCTCCGGCGACGGCCTGGCCTTCGCCCTCACCGGCACGGACTACCGATCCCCGGTCAGGGACCCGGAGTTCGCGGCCACCCGCCCGTACTGGGACCGCCCGCTGCCCTCCGAATCACCCCGGGTCTACCGCGCCGAACACCTCGCCGCCCGCCTCCTCGACGAACACGGCGCACAGGCCCTCGCCCAGGAACCCGACCTCGCGGCCGTGGTCCGCCGGGCCGCGCAGGAGTCGTACGACGAAGGCTACGAACGCGGTGTGCACGACCACGACGCGACCGCGATCCTCACCGCCCTGCTCCGCCGGTACGGGGACGCGGGCCTGCTGCGCCACGAACCGGCCGCCCGCGCAAGCGCGTTGCTCTTCTGGACGCACGCCACGACCCCGCGGGCGCGCGAGAACTGGACTCGCCGCGCGAGGTCCCTGGCCCGGGCCCGCGATCTGTTCGGACCCACCCCCGCCGACGCCGAACTCCGCGCGGAACTGGCGAAGGAGCTGGGCGGCGAGCCCGCCGCGGCCTACCTCCTCGACGAACTCACCACCGCCCCCGAGGGCTTCGTGATCAGCGCGGGCGCCCGCACCCTGCTCGACAAGTTCCGGCATGCGGTGGGCAGTTCGGCGTACGACGACGATCTCACCGCCCTTGACGACGACCTGCCCGCGCGCCGCCAGCTGGTGGAGGCGTGGCTGACGGCGTACACGACGGCGTCCGGGACGCGGGTCGACCCGGGGGACCTGGCGGAGGCGGTGGCGGCCGAACTCTGCCCCGGCGCACCGCGTTACGAGTCGGACGCCCGGCTGACCGAGACGGTCGGCGGACTGCTGGGCAGCCACCCCCGGGTCGTAGGGGGTGAGTTGCGTGTGAGGATCGATGAACTCCTCGCCCGTACACAGGAGTTCCGCGTCCGGGACGTCCCCGGTCATCGCGCGTACCAGCGCCGCCGTACCGCCCTCGTGGCGGCGGAACGCGCCCGGCTGCGGCTCGACGAGTACCGTCCGCGCGTCCTGTCGTCCTTCGTCCGGGGCCGGCTCGTCGACGAGGTGTACCTCCCGCTGATCGGCGACAACCTGGCCCGCCAGCTCGGCACGGCGGGGGAGGACGGATCCGTCGGCACCGGCGGTCTGCTTCTGCTCATCTCTCCGCCGGGCTACGGCAAGACGACCCTCATGGAGTACGTCGCCGACCGGCTCGGGCTGGTCCTGGTCAAGGTCAGCGGCCCGGCCCTCGGGCACGGTGTCACTTCCCTCGACCCGGCCGAGGCGCCGAACGCGACCGCCCGCCAGGAGGTGGAGAAGGTCAACTTCGCGCTCGCGGCGGGCAGCAACGTGCTGCTCCACCTGGACGACATCCAGCACACGTCACCCGAACTCCTGCAGAAATTCATCACGTTGTGCGACGCGACCCGGCGGATGGAGGGCGTGTGGGAGGGCGTGCCGCGCACCTACGACCTGCGGGGCAAGCGATTCGCCGTCTGTATGACAGGCAACCCGTACACCGAGTCCGGCAGCCGGTTCCGGGTGCCCGACATGCTGGCCAACCGTGCCGACGTCTGGAACCTCGGCGACGTACTGACCGGCAAGGAGGCGCAGTTCGCCCTGAGTTTCGTCGAGAACGCGCTGACCTCGAACCCGGTACTGGCCCCGCTCGCCGGCCGCGACCGCGACGACCTGGACCTGCTGATCCGGCTGGCCCGGGGCGACGCGACGGCCCGCGCGGACCGCCTCTCCTACGCCTGCGACCCCGCCGAACTGGCCCGGATCGTCGCCGTGTTGAGGCAGCTGCTCGCCGCCCGGGACACCGTCCTCGCGGTCAACGCCGCGTACATGGCGTCGGCGGCGACCACGGAAGCGGCCCGCACCGAACCGCCGTTCCGGCTCCAGGGGTCGTACCGCACGATGAACCGGATCGCGCGGCGCATCGAGCCGGTGATGAACTCCCGTGAACTGTCAGCGGTGTTGGACGACCACTACACGGCCGAGGCGCAGACCCTGGGGACGGAGGCGGAGGCGAACCTGCTGAAGCTGGCGGAACTGCGGGGCACGCTGACCGATGAACAGGCCGTGCGTTGGGGCGAGTTGAAGGCGGCGTACCGGCGGGAACGGGCTAGAGCTGGAGCAGCCGCTGGGTGATCTCGCGGTACTGGCGGAGCGCGTGGCGGAGTTCGTCGGACTGGGACGTGAGGTCCGCGGGTTCTGCGATTTCCGCAGCGGCGGCGGTGTCCTGCTCGGCCCACCCGGCGCGGAGGAGTTCCCGCCGTGCCGCGAGGGCGCTCACCAGCTGGGCGGTGGCCTCGTCGTAGGCGCTCTCCGCCTCCGCCAGGGCGTCGCGCGGGGTGTCGGCGAAGGTGTTGAGGGCGTGCCGCAGCCGCTGGAGGACCTGCTCCCGCTCGGCCGGCGGGAGCAGTGGCTCCGGGCCCGGTGTGCGGCGTTCGGCAGTGGGCCGGTTCTGGCCGGCGGGCTGCTGGGCGCGTGTCTGGTCGTACATCAGGATGCCGCTTCCGTTCCGCCTGAGGGCGTTCGTTGCGTTCGTGCCTCGTCGGTCTTCTCGACGGCCTGTTCCAGGCCCCCGGAGACCCGGTCGGTCGTACCCTTCAACGACTGCGCGTGCTGCCAGTCAACGTCCGGCGCGGGTCGGTGTCAACGCGGGGGCCGGAGGGCCGGCGGTCCGGTGGCGCGGCGGGGTGTTCGGGGCCGCCCGTGGCTCAGTCGGCGTTCAGTCGGCCTGGTGGGGCACCCACTCGCTGTCGTCCAGTGAGTAGCCGTACTGCGGACGTCCGCTCATGCCGCTGGTGCGGAACGGCTTCCCCTGGTCGTCGATGCGCAGCACGCCCTTGCGGGTGCCGCTGGACCAGGCCAGCTCCAGATACCAGCGCACATCGTGCGAGGCCGCGGCGGCCGTGATGTACAGGACCTCGGGCTCGCTCTCGCTCACCTTGTACGGCAGACCCGTCTGCCCGGCCTTCGGCGTGGCCATCGGGCGGACCGAGTCCAGCCCGATACCGAAGGAGTGCGTGGGCACCCCGCCGCCGCAGCCGACCCCGATGTACCCCATCTCGTACACGTTCCAGGCCGGCGGCGCACCGCTGTCGACGACCCGGACGTTCAGCGACTGCAGCACCACGGTGTCCTGGCCGGTGCCCTGCACGGTCAGTTCGAGGTACTGGCTGCCTGCGGAGACGGCGCCCAGCGCGCTCACCCAGCCCGGCGCGTCCTGCTCGGTCGGCGGCGGCGGCACTTTGGCCGCGTCCCGGTCGACCAGATAGGTCTGGCCGCACGGGCTCTCCCAGGCATACGGCCGGGTCGTCACCGTCAGCGGAACGGCCGCCACCGCGTCCGCGGCCCCGCCGGACTTCGCGCCCGGTGAGGCGGACGCCCCGCTCTTCGCCGTAGCGGACCCGGAAGGACTCGCGGAGCCGGAGGCCGAGGCCGACGCGGACGCCGAGGAGGTCGACTTCGCGGACGTGGACGCGGAGGGGGTGCCGCGCCCGGTGGAGGTCACGGATCCGGCCTCCTGCTTCCGGTCACCGCCGCCGTCGCCGGACCCGAGGTGGGGGACGAGGGCAGTGGCGGCGAGTACGACGGCGACCGCGGCGGCGGCGAAGAGGGCGGTACGGCGGCGGTTGCGCGGGGCGGTCGCGGTCACCGGTACGGAGGGTTCGGGCGCGGGCGGCGGGGTGGTATCGGGTGTGGGCTCCGGTGCGGCGGAGGGGAGGTCTGCTTCAGGGGTGGGAGCGGTGGTCGCCCCTGGGACGGGGGCCGCCTCTGTGACCGCGGTGGGCGCTGTCGTGGTTGCTGCCGTGGCCGCGGCGGACTTCCGCTCACGCTGGCGGGCGCCGTCGGCCAGGATCCAGCGGCGGTGGGCCTCGACGAGTTCGTCGGGGGTCGCCTTGCAGAGGCGCGCGAACCGCTCCACGGGGGCGTACTCGGTGGGTACGGCGTCGCCGTTGCAGTACCGGTGCAGCGTCGACGTGCTCATGTGCAGCCGCTTCGCGAGCACGCCGTAGCTCAGCCCCGAACGGTCCTTGAGCTCCCGTATCAGCGCCGCGAAATCGGCTGTCTCGTCCACCACTGCCACCCAGCCTCCATTCCAGTCCAGCGTTCCAGGGGAAGTCTGTTCCCCCAGGTAAGAGCCGGTGCGAACGTTCCAGGTTCCCGTAACTCCCGGCTGCTGTGGCGGGTGGGACGGAAAGCGGCACAAGCTCCGGTCATCAAAGCACGCCGCCCGCCGACCGGTTGGACGGCGGGCAACCTCCCGCCTCTCCGAAAGGGATCACAGCCATGTCCGCGTTCACCGCCCGTCCCCGTACCCGCCTCTTCGCCGCCGCGACCGTCGCGCTCGCCGCGCTCTCGCTCACCGCCTGCAACGACAAGCTGGGAGTACAGGACGCCGGCGCGGTCTCCCCGAACTCCTCCCCGGTGACGACCTCGGCACCGTCCGGGACGGGGACCGGCCAGAGCGGAGGCAGCACGTCGGGCAACTCCTCGACGGGAGGCTCCTCCACGGGCGGTTCCTCGACCAGCGGCGGCGGCACGGGGTCGAGCGGCAGCAAGACGAGCGGCGGCTCGGGCTCGAACAGCTCCACTACGAGCGTCACCTGCAGCGGCGCCAACACCAAGGTGACCGCCCAGCCGGTCAGCCGCCCCATCAACCACATGCTGCTCACCGTCACCAACACCGGCTCCAAGACCTGCAACCTCTACTACTACCCGGCCGTCAACTTCGACGACGCCCAGTCCGTACCCCCGGTGATCAAGGACTCCCAGCCCCAGGCCGTGACCACGCTCGCCCCGGGCCAGTCCGGCTACGCCGGCGTAGCCCTCTCCGGCGGCGACAACGGCAGCGGCACCAACGGCCGCACCGCCAAGTCCCTCTCCGTCTACTTCTTCGACCGCAACAACAACAGCATCAGCCCGGCGGCGACTCCTGCCCTTCCCACGAAGGGCGTCTACATCGACGACTCGCTGCGGGTGACTTACTGGCTGAGCAGCGCGCAGGATGCGTTGACTTACTGAGGGGCGGGGGCGGGGGCGCGGGACAGCTGGCCGCACAGCACACAGGAGGGCCGGTACTGGAATCCAGTACCGGCCCTCCGGATGACTACCTGGCTGTCGGGGTGGCGGGATTTGCACCCACGAGCTCTTCGTTCCGAAGCAACTTGGGTGGGGGAGCTGCCTTGGGCTGGTGCGCTGTTGTCCGTCAGCGTTGTCACGCAGTTGGACACTCACCTGGTACGACGACAAGGAGGCGGACTGGCGCTTATAACGCCTGCGGGCTCTAAACTTGACCTGCCACTTGGCCTTGGGCCGGCATCGCCAATACCTGAACGTCGACACGTATTCGGAACGGCCCCAAAAGATCTCCAAGTGTGACTACCCACCTGGGTTCTGACGGTGCATCCGGACCGGCAGGGTTGAGAGGTTGCGATGGCGATGCCAGCGTCACCGCCAGAGGAGGGTCGTTGCGCGGCCTGTCGTGGATTTGAACCTGACGGACATACGCCAGACTGTCCGGATCAGAAGGCGATGGCTGATGCGGTCGACTCAGCAACGGGGGTTGCTGCACCACTCCTTGGCGGCTTCACCCTCACCTTGATCGGATTGATCGTTTCGGGTCCCGAAGACTTCCGCTGGGCCGGATGGGCGCTGCTCCTGCTGACTTTGGCTGTGCTGCTGTTCGTGACCTGTGTGCAGGCTGGCTTCTGGGCACGTAGAAGCCGTCCTGAGAGCTTTGTTCAGCTCGCGGAGTACTACGCGACTTCCACAGGTAGCTACAGGATCTGGGTGCGTGTGGCGAGCGACACCTACGACACCGCGATCGTGCTGCTCTTCTGTGGCCTAGGGGCGGTACTTGCTCCTGTAGGTCAGAGAGATGTGGGACTTCGATGGGTAGCCAGCGGAATGTGCTTCGCTGCCGCCGTTGCTGAGGTTGTCTGGCACTTTGTGGCCCGCCGCAGGGGTAGGGCTCAGTAGAGACAGCAACGGCTCCGGTGGGTCCTTCGGTCCCCGAGATGTGCGCAGGCCGTCGCCCTTTGGCTAGCCGATTGGCGGTCGTTGTCCACGGACAGTCCATGGTGCGCTGACCACCGCTTCAGGAGTTCGACCTACACCCGCCCCTGGGGCCGTCGACGACTGGTGCGACAGTCGCCCGGGGGTGTTGCTGTGCGCCGCCGTCCGGCCCTGTTGATGTCAGCCGTGGATGTCAGACGGCTCTGACATCCTGCGCCAGTGAGAATGACATGGTCCGCCTTTTGGGCGCTGACAGCCACCCTGAACGGCGACGGCGCCCGTGCGCATCCACGCCGTCAGGGTGCGGATGCCGTACGTCCACAGCTCCAGAGTGAAGACGTCGTAGCGGGGTCCGCGGAACTCCGCCCGCAGCAACTTGTCGTAGAGCTGCCGGTCCTGCTCGAGGGCTGGGGGAGGTGGATCTTCCCCGCCCTCGGATGGGATCTGCACCTTCAGCGGTCAGCTATGGCAGGACGCGGACCTGCTCAGCCGTCCTTAGCTCCCATGTCGTTCCCGCTGCCTCTACGGGCTCCAGGAGCGCTGGACCGATCACCGCAACTCACACGGCCAGACCAGGAACTGCCTGAAGGCCGGGTGGATCCGGAGCTGACGCTCGCGCATTAGGGTGCGGGATGTGCAGCGCCCCCTGGTTCTCTTCGACCTCGACAACACCCTCGTGGACCGGTGGGGAACGCTCGCCGAGTGGGCCGCCGAGTTCACGACCCGGCACGGTATGGAGGACGAGGAGCAGGCGTACGTCCTGGGCATGGTGGCCGAAAGAGCCTATCTGTCCACCTTCGACGCGATCCGCGCCCGGTGCAAACTACCCGTGTCCACTGCGGAGCTGTGGCGCGCGTACTGCGCCGATATCGCGGCCATGGTGTCGTGCCCGGCCGAGGTCCTCGACGGCTTGGACGAGTTGCGTGCCGCCGGCTGGCGAGTGGGGATGGCGACCAACGGTGCGGTGGACATCCAGCGTGCCAAGCTGCGGGCCACCGGTATCTCCGAGCGCGTGGACGGCGTCTTCGTCTCCGAAGAGGCCGACGCTCGCAAACCGCAGACCCGGCACTTCGCCTTGGCGGCGGCCCGCTGCGGCACTGTGCTGGGCGACGGCGGCTGGATGGTCGGCGACAACCCGGTCAACGACATCGGCGGTGGACGCTCCGCAGGGCTGCGCACCATCTGGATCGGCAACGGCCGCTCCTGGCCGCCGGACGACCCTGAGCCCGACCACACGGTGCCGCACGTACGCGCCGCCATCGACCTGCTGCTCCTGCACTCCGCCGACCACGCGAGGACCATGACATGACGGACACCGTCGGGCTGCTGCACCCCGGCAGCATGGGATCCGCCTTCGGCGCCCAACTGCGCGCCCGTGGCCACACCGTGCTGTGGTGCCCCGACGGACGCAGCAACACAACCCGCCGCCGAGCCGAGCACGCGGGCCTCGAACCCGAGACCCTGCCCGAGCTCGTCTCCCGCTCCGACGTGGTGCTGTCCCTGTGCCCTCCCGCTGCTGCGGAGGAGACTGCCGCCCAGGTAGCCGAGCTCGGCATTGCCGACGCGGGCACGATCTATGTTGAAGCGAACGCCGTCTCGCCGTCGCGCGTGCACCGCATCGCCGACCGCCTGGCCCCGATGCCAGTCATCGATGCCGCAGTGGTCGGATCGCCTCCGGTGGGCGGCAAGTACCCGACGCTCTATCTGTCCGGCCCCGGAGAGAAGGCCGACCGGATCGCCGAACTCTTCGCCGGCACCGACGTGCAGACGCATGTTCTGGGCGACAGCATCGGCAAAGCCTCTGCTCTCAAGCTCGCGTACTCCAGTTACCAGAAGGTCTCCCGCGTGTTGGCCGCCGTGGCGTACGGGGCGGCGGACACGTACGGCGTCGCGGACGAGCTGCTGGTGATCGCGGCGAAGCGCACCCGCAGCTACCTCGTGGAGACCGATTACATCCCCAAGACCGCTGCCCGTGCCTGGCGTTGGGGCCCAGAACTTGAGGACGCGGCGGCTCTGCTCACCGACGCAGGGCTGCCGGACTCCCTCATGCGCGCCGCTGCGGCGACGCTCGCCCGGTGGGACGGCAACAGAGACGAGCACTTGGATATCGCCGAGGCACTGGAAGCCCTGCACGTCGAGAGGGACCTGGACAACCCGAGTTGAGCAGGGCGTGTTGCGCCGAGTCTGTCAGGGGCGAGGTGACGTGGTGCCGACGATGTGGTTGATCCTCTGTGCTGCTTGACGGGGTGTCGTCGCATCCGTGTCCACGCGCAGCTCCCACTGAGCCCGCGGATGAGCCGCAAGATCGGCCTGAGTGGCGTCCCACGCGGCCAGCCGGGCTGCCGTGTCGGTGTCACCCCGCAGGGGTGAGCGTCGGGCGGTGGTCTCCTTGGAGCACCACAGCAGAACGCGTACCCAGTGCGCCGGGAAGAGGGCGGTCACCTGCTCCATCCCCTCCATCTGGCCGAGGTGGACGACGGGAGTCCTGCCGCCCTCCATGGCCTGGTCGAGGCCGGGGCGGTCGACGACGTAGACGTTGCCGTACCGGTCGTTGCGGTAGATGACGTCGCCGCGTGCGTCCAGGGCGGTCAGCTGCTTCGGTGTGCCCATTCGGTAGCCCTGGGTCTTCCCGGTCCCGATCTTCAGACGGGTGAACGGCACGTACCGCTCGTCGAGTTCGGTCAATGCTGCCGTGATCGTGTCCTTGCCTGCCGCCGGCGGCCCGTACAGCAGGATGCCCTGCCTCACGGGAACATCGTCCCGAATACCTGGCGCACCTGGTCTGTGAGCGATATCGCGGCGCCGAGCCGGTTGTCGACGACCAAATGCGGTACGACGGGCCGCAGTTCGAGATCGATCCCGCTGGCGTACGTGTCCCAGTTCTGGAGTTTCCAGCTGTCTCGGGCGGCGGACCGGAAGGTGATGTACTCGTGCATCGTGTCGAGGTCGCACTGGATCCAGACGACAGCGACGGTGACGCCGCGCGCCTCGCAGCGATTGATCAGGCGGCCCATCCACCGAGGGTCGGTGGACGCGGAGATGAACGGTGCGCTCAGGACCGTGCTGATCGCGCAGTCGATGTTCGCGTACGCGGTCTCCAGCAAGCACTGGTACTCCAGCGGGCGAACCTTCTCCCGGTAGAGGTCGGTGTGCCGGTCGTTGGGGTCACTGCCCATTTCTATGAGAAGGCGCTCGACGAGGGGACGCGTGATCGGATCCTTGTCGAGAACCGGCCAACCAGTGAGTTGGGATATGAAGCGGGCGAACTCCGATTTCCCGCTGCCGGCGTAGCCGCCGACCATCAGCAGTGTCGGTTTGTTCGGGTCTCCGCCGGTGTGACGGCGTTTCCAGGCGTCGAGGATTCGCTGCTGTACCCCTTGCCCGTCGGTTTCCTCCGTACCCGGCGAGAGCTGGAGCAACGCGCGCTCCACAGCCAGTACGTGGGCTCCGTTGTGCGGTTCGCTCGACGCGGTGAATTTGAGCTTCCTGGCCTCGTCGGGCAGGGCATTGCGGAAGCCGAGTTCGGGCTCGGTCGCGCGATACAACAGGCAGTACGCGCGGCGGTAGTGCGGTCCGGGATAGATCTCGCCCTGCTCGTGCTGCCACAGTGTCTGGACGTTGGCGGCCGGCACCGCGAGTCCCGCGGCCCGCGCCACCTCACGCAGCTGCTCGCCCGCGCCCTCCAACGTCAGGCCGTGGACTTCGCGTTGCTGCCTCAATCCGTCCGGGCGCCAGCCCGGCCGACTCTTCCCCACCGCGCCTACCGCCTGCCCATCTCTGGTCATGATCCGGAGCCTAGGTCAGCCTCTCATGAGCGCATGTGTAAGCGGATGTTGAAAAGTCAGACCAACCAACCATGAGCCGATGATGAACAGCTCCGGCAACGGCTCGTGATACTCCGGGCGCGTCCGGACCGCTGTCATGGTCACACCGATGCGGTCGTCGTCTACCCGCCTCGGTCTCCAGTATCCGTACGAGATCGAAGGGGGCTCCGCGGTGGCTGTCGAAGCTGCTGTCCTGCTGATCCTCGGCATCGTGATCGTCTTCTCATGCCGTGGTGGTGGGCTCAAAGCGGGTCACGCCGTGGTGTGTACGGTCTTCGGCCTCTACCTCGCCGGAACCCACAGCGTCGGGCCGCTCGTGCAGGACGTCACGGTGTCCCTCGCGAACTTTCTGTCGGGGCTGAGGCTGTGAACACGCTGACTGTGCCACTGGGGTCAGTGGCGCAAGACGGGGTCCTCGGGCTCGCGGCGGCCAAGCCGCCCCACCTCGTCGATCCGGACGGGAAGTCATCGAGGCCTGGGCGGTCGGCGCAGACACAGGAACCGCAAGCCGTCATCTCCTGAGGAGCAGCTCCGGAGAAGCCGGGGCAGCAGTCAGAGAATTCCCAGCGTCGAGCTCGGGCCAGTCACGCATCACGCAATTCAGCCCCTACTGGCGTGCGCCCAAAAGCGGCCACCAGCATCCACCTCATTCGGCCAGAAGGAAGGTGTTCTCGTGATACCCATGCATCATCTCATCGTGGTCGGTTTTGATGAGATCGTCGCCAACAAGTACCTGCCGTGCATTCGCGATGCCATCAACTCCGGTCACATCAACTCCTATTCCATCATCGACTTGGAGTCGCAGCGGACGGAAATCGACAGGCGCATACAGGCGGCGAGTGTGAAGCCGCGAGGAGTCGTTTACCTTCCGGATTCCGGCGACCGAGTACGGGAGACACCGCAAGAGCTCATTGCGGCCGCCGTCCAATGCCTGCGAGTGCCCGGCGTACCGACGAAGGTGTACATCGCCACGGAGGTACGGGCTCACGAGGCATACCTCCGGTTCTGCGTGGAGAACCACATCAGCTCGCTGGTCGAGAAGCCCGTACTGGCTCCGGTCGTCGACGGCCGGTTCAAGCCGTCCTACATCACGAAGACCATGGAGGAACTCATCGGTGTCGCTGCCGGCTCCCCCGCGGAGCACTCGGTGATGACGCTGAGCCGGTACCACCAGATCTACAACCAGAAGGTCGTTGCGTCGCTCAGGGAGCGGATGGAGCGGTGGGAAACGCCTCTGACTTCCTTCCATCTCCGGGCCGCCGGCGGTGTGTGGAACCTCCAGCGGGAGTTCGAGAGCCGCGATGATCACCCCTACAAGTACGGCTACGGGATGATGATGCACGGCGCATACCACTACGTGGATCTCGCGACCCAGATCCACCTGGACCGACTCTCCCAGCACGCAGGCGTCCACGGGGCAACCGCGTTCGCACGCGCCTCAAGGCACCGGCTTCTGGTTCGGTCCTTCGGCGAGACGACGGCCGGCGAACTCAGCCACGGCCCGGCGTTCCGACCTGAGGCCATGGAGCCTGCGACCGGGCTGATGTCCTCTCCGGTCGAAGACGCCCCGCGCATTCCCACGGAGATCGGCCACTGCTGCCGGACGGGGTGCGTCCGGCAGCAGCGGCCCGCGCCATACACCGCGCAGGGAGGAGCCGGAACGCCACTCCTCGGGAGCCAACCTGGGAGCCGGATCCCGAAGATCACACCCAGTTGGCTGCCCAATAACTCCCCAATGGCTCCCAAAACAGGTCCACAAAGCAAATCAGGCCCGGTGCTGATCCCTCAGCACCGGGCCTGACCTGGCGTTACAACTGTCGGGGTGGCGGGATTTGAACCCACGACCTCTTCGTCCCGAACGCGATTAGCCCCCTACATGACCTTGCTTCGGGACCATTAATCTGCTCGTTCAACTCCAAGGCTGTCCATGACAGTCCGGGACGGTCTTAGCCCGGCTGCTTCGTTTGGCCCCCCAGTTGCTCACCTTCTGGGCTCTGCTGGGGGTCTGCTGGAGGGGCGTTGAGGCTGGCAACGTAACTCTCAAAGTAGGACTTCGATGCCTCACACAGATTGCCAAGTGGGCCAAGCATCAGTTCCATCTCTGCCCCAAGGAGTGGCGCAATCTCTAGGAGCAGAGGAATCTGGACCCCCTGGAAGAGGTGAGCAGTAGCAGCTAGCACCCAAGCAACGCCGTAATGGTCGACTGTGCTCCCGCTGGGGTTGCGATATGGGTGCCTAGTGTCATAGCGCTGCATGATGGCCCCGGCGCCAGCATGCACAGCATGATTCATCGTTAGATATGCGTGACGCAGGTGATCTGTCCCTAGGGCTTTCTCGATGTCTCGAAACGTTACTTGTTTTGCGGTTCCGTCACCCACTCCAGGGATCGCCCAGCCATACGGCTTGAAATAACTATCGCCCCAAGTGGTTCGGATGGCGTCCTCTAGTCCCGGTACGTCTTCGAACGGGTCTTCCGCCCCCATGCTCTGATGGTCTCGCCTTGCTTCGACCATTCCGGAGAGGCTGTACCTCTCCGTGAGTTCGAAAGGGTGAGAGTCCTTGATGCTTAGGAATGCCACAATGGTGGCCAGCTCGTAGAGGCTGCGCGCCCTAGAGTGCGCCCCCTCGGTGAAGCCGCGCTGGGCGAGAAGGATAACTTCTGACGCGAGAGTACAGCTCCGAGCGTGCAACCCTAGAGATGTTAGAACCCGGACAGCGGGGCCGCCAGCCACTTCGGGGTGGCCTAGCTGGCTGGCCGCCACTTCGTTCGTGTCCTTGTCTTGGAGCCAGGCGCCGAATGCGTCGAAGATATCGCGATTCAATGCATCAGCTAAGGTGATTGCGTCGTTGAGTTGACGGAACCCAACGCCTAGCTTCTTTAGGTGAGCTCGTTCGTTGTGCCTCGTCTCGCGCAATCGACGTTTCTTGCCGCGCTTTAGGGCGTGGCGGGCTGACACCGCAACGTCTGGCGCTAGTTGTTCGATGTTGGCCATCAAATGGTCTTGAGCTTGATTAAAGATCTCCCGCCACTCTTCGAGTGGCCGCAGCTTGTCCTCCGGGTCATTGTTGATGATCCGGGCTTGCTCAGACAATAGATCAAGAAACCTGGTCATCGTGCACGACCTCCTGGGTCCTGGTTCGGGTAAAGCCTTTCAGGATCCGGCAGGGCGACCGTCTTCGCAACCGATTTTCAGGGTTCGTGCTCACAGTCCTGAAGTGATCAAGGTTAGGGCTGCGCGACAGTAGTGACTTAGTACAAGATCGCTCAGCGCGGCATGAATCCGGGCTTCAGCTCGGCGAGCCAGTGAGGCCGAGCAAGGTAGTCCTGTGCTGCCGGTTCGGAACTGTATTGGTTCCTCATCTCGGTAACGCGTTCGCGGCTGGTCACGATGAGCGACGGCACCGACTGCCGGTTCCGATGGTGTCCCTTGTCGTGGTGTAGGGGATCAGCGGCTGGGAGTGCGCGGGCGTCTGCCCGGGGCGCACTTCCACGGGTGGGGACCGCTCCCTCAACAGGAGGCGGGCCATCGCGTAACTCTCCTTGGTGAACGCCCAGTTCAACCACGAGGAGTGCACGATGGCCCTGTCCCGGTCTGAACTGATACGGCTCCTTGAGTCACTACGCTCGACCGACGGAATCGAGCTCATCCGTGCCATCGCCGAGCGGATGGTGCAGGAGTTGATCGAGGCCGAGGCAAGTGCCCACATCGGTGCGGAGTGGATCGAGCACACGCCGACGCGGACCACCGTCCGCAACGGGCATCGGGAGAAGGTGCTGACCACGCTGGCCGGCGACCTGGACCTGGAGATTCCCAAGGTCCGCACCGGCAGTTTCTTCCCCAGCCTGCTGGAGCGACGGCGCCGCATCGACCAGGCCCTCTACGCGGTCATCATGGAGGCATACGTGCATGGCGTCTCCACCCGCAGCCTCGATGACCTGGTCAAAGCCCGGGTGGGGACAGCGGGATCTCCAAGTCCGAAGTCTCGCGGATCTGCACGATGCTGGATGAGCCGCTGGCCGCATTTCGCACCCGCCCGCTGGATCACGTCCGCTTCCCCTACGTCTACTTGGACGCGACGTACTGCAAGGCGCGGGTGAACCATCAGATCGTCTCGCGGGCCGTCGTGGTCGCCACCGGCATCACCGAGGACGGCAACCGCGAGGTCCTGGGCCTGATGGTCGGGGACAGCGAGAGCGAGGCGTTCTGGAAGGAGTTTTTGCGCTCGCTGCGCGAGCGCGGCCTGTCCGGGGTCCGTCTGGTCATCACCGACCAGCACGCTGGGCTGGTCGCCGCGGTCCGCAAGGTCATGCTCGGTGCCGCCTGGCAGCGGTGCAGGGTTCATTTCCTGCGAAATGCCTTCAGCGTGATCGACCGGGATTCCGGTGAAATGGTCGCCGCGACGATCCGCACGATCTTCACCCAGCCCACCGCCGGCCTTGTGCGCACTCAGCTGGACACCGTCGCCGACATGCTCGGGCCGCAGTTTCCCAAGGTCAAAGCGATGCTGTTGGAGGCGAAGGAGGATCTGACGGCGTTCGCGGACTTCCCGCCGAGGCACTGGAAGAAGATCCAGTCGACGAACCCGTTGGAACGGGTGAACCGGGAGATCAAGCGCAGGATCGACGTCGTCCAGGTCTTTCCCAACGACGACGCGCTCATCCGGCTGGTCACCGCCGTGCTCTTCGAGATGCACGACGAATGGATCGCCTTTCCGCGCCGTTACCTCCCCGAAGGCAGCATGGGCGAGATCTACCGCGAACTCCCCGAAAGCGCCCCGGCGCTGCCCAACACTCCAAACACGCCCGCCAGTTGATCCCCAACACCACGACTCGGGACACGACCCCAAAGCGCGCCCAAAGGGCAGGCCACGGTGCGGACACGATCTATTGGGACCCCGTCAAGAAGAGTTACGTGGGGGCCGTTTCGCTCGGTCACACCCCAAGCGGCAGGCGCCGTCGACCGAAGGTGTACGGCAAGACGAAGACCGAAGTCCGCCAGAAGATACGGGACTTGAAGAAGGAGGTGCAGACAGGCGTCAAGGCGCCGGCCAACTACACCGTGGACGACGCGGTGAACGACTGGTTGCAGCGCGGCCTGAAGGGGCGCGACGAAAAGGGCACCATCGGCAAGAACCGCTCGATGGCGAACAAGCACCTGATCCCATTCATCGGCAAGGCCAAGCTGAAGGAACTCAGCGCGGACGACATCGACGACTGGTTGGACGACAGAGCTGAATTCCTGGCAACGCGAAGCCTGCGCGACCTGCTCGCCATCCTGCGCCGCTCCATCGCGCACGCTCAGCGCCGGGACAAGGCAGCGCGCAACGTGGCCCTTCTCGTCACAGCCCCGGAGGGGCGCCCCGGCCGTCCGAGCAAGGCATTGAACTTGGACGAGGCGAAAGCCGTGCTCATTGCCGCACGCCCATCACGGCTGTACGCGTACCTTGTGCTCTCGCTGCTCAGTGGTGTGCGTACGGAAGAGGCCCGACCCCTCACCTGGGATCACGTCTTTCTGGAGACGAAGGACGGCATTCCGTCGCACGTCGCAGTGTGGCGCTCGGTGCGCAAGCACGGCGAGACCAAGACCAGGAAGAGCCGCCGGACCATCGCTCTCCCAAAACAGGTGGTCGACGTGCTCGAAGAGCACCTGAAGTGGCAGCAACAGGAGCGCGCGTCAAAGGGGAAGGAATGGGACCCGGCCGGCCGCGTCTTCACGACCCGGACCGGCGAACCGCTGGACGCGGCCAACGTCCGACGCGACTTCAAGGCCATTGTGAAGAAGGCGGGGCTGAAGCCGGAATGGACCCCGCGGGAGCTCCGGCACAGCTTCGTGTCCCTGCTCTCGGATCACGGCATCCCGTTGGAGCGCATCGCGCTGTTGGTCGGGCACAGCAGTCAGACGACCACGGAAGCGGTGTACCGCAAGCAGCTCCGTCCGGTGATCACACAGGGGGCTGAAGCCATGGACGAGATCTTCGCCGAAGATCAGGAAGGAGAGAGCGCGGAGGGCCAGGCCGAGGGCGACGCGGTGGCCTGACTCAATCCCTTTGGCCCCCTGTTTGGCCCCCCGGGCATGAAAGAGGCCCATTCGCGATCAAGCGAATGGGCCTCTGACCAGCGTCGGGGTGGCGGGATTTGAACCCACGACCTCTTCGTCCCGAAGCAACTTGGGTGGGGGTGGTGCCTTGGACTGGTGCGCCTCTCAACTGGGCTGATGGTCCGCCGGCGTTCGTGCTCGTCCGCCGTAGTTCGTCGGCGTTGTCACGCAGTTAGACACTCATGGCTGCTGTGCATCTCGTTTCGCTGCCGCGTTCCGGGCGTGAGCTTCGCTCCGTAGTCGGCGCTCGTAGTTAGCGATCAACCGCCCGTTTTCGCGATCCACCAGATAGGGGCCGTTGCCTCCCAGCCGAGGGCGCTGGCCGTTCTGGTCATCCCAGGCTGCTCCCCAGTAGAAGATCCATCCAAATGGCAGGGCTTCTACGCACCGGATATGGAGGTCGTACTCGACGTTGCCTCGCATGTCGTCGATCTCGGCCAGCACCAGTCGCCGCGCTTCCTCCTCAGTCAGCATCGCCCGATGATGCCATGGCGTCTCAACACGTTTTGGGCTCCTTGCACGCTCGCGTACACCCGCTTTAGGAGTTCGATCCGAGCCCGCTGCAGCTGCTGTTGGCGACTGGTGCGACGGTCGGACAGGGGCGCTGATGTACGTCCCCGTCCGGCGTCGTTGATGTCAGCCGTGGATGTCAGAGGCCTTCTGATCATTCCTACCTGTCGGGAGAACCGCAGCGCCCGCACGGCCGATAACCCACCGCCCGCGCGTCGCCCAGCAGCATCCAGCTGGCGTCATCCAATTGCCGGCCTTCGCCGACCATGAGCCCGCACTGCTCGTCGCCATGGAACACTTCGCGGCTGGCTGGAGCGCTCGCGCGCACCAGCACCGCGGGCTCGCCGGAGCGGTCGACACCCTCATCGGCGTAGCACTCCTGCATCCATTGCGCCGCGTCCTCCTGGCCGAACCCGTCCGGGTACGGCAATTCCCTTCCGCGCATCCCTATCCCCAGCCCCCTACTTGGCCTCAGTGCCGTCGTGCTCGGTCAGGCAGGTGTACATCAAGTCGTCCTTCGGGCCAGCACGTTCAGTGAAATCGAGCACAGCCCCCCTCGACGTTGGCTCACAGATTGGCGCCTCAGCTGAGTCTGGGAAGCAACGCTAGAGACACACAGCTCCGGAGGCCCCTTGTTACACCAGCAACACAGCAGGTCACGGGCCTGGCTGTGGCAGATCAGGCGAGCCGAGTCCACAGATAGTCCACGGCCTACTGAGCATCACTTAGGACAGGGGTGTCGGCTGCGTCGTGTGGTGCGTGATCTGAGGCCTGCCGACTCAAGCCGGTGGCTAGGGATAGCCCGTGAGCTCCCGTAGTTGACCGTGGCATCTGGCACGACCGTGCAGGCACGCGACCAGGGCCACAGGTGTGCAGGTGCTAGTGGTGGTTGGAGGTAGCGGCCAGGCTGGGGGCGGCCCCACGTGGTAGGTGTGAAGATGCGCGTAGTGGACTATTGGTGTGTACTAGACATAAGTGGTAGGAAGTTGAGGGCGGCACGGCAAGGGGGAAGGTGTACAGCATGAATGCCGAGAACTTGGAAGGCCCCCCTTCCTGGGATGAATTCAAGGCCGGTCTGCCCGATCGTTTTGAGCTACCTGTATACGACTTTGAGTATCGGGTTCGCTTTGTTCCGGTAGTGCTCGGAGAGAAGGAACAAGCCACCCTGTTTAATCAGGTGCGACAAGTCGTTGTGCAGGCATTGAAGTCGGAGCCGCAGTGTGATTTGGCCGCGCTGCAAACTGTGCTGAGCCCGAATTCTGATGCAATGACATCAAAATCCGATGGTGAGAACATCTATTTTGCCATTGTATTCACAAACCCTGTCTTCGATTTCCGCCTCAGGGTTGGGCCGACCACATTGCTGTTTGAGAAGCAGAATACTACGCAGCAGAACCTGCTCCATACGGTGCGACTCTTCAGTCTGATTATGAGTGGCCTTTTCCCGCCGCCCGTGGCGAGTGGCGGCGGACTGCAGCCGTTTGACGCTGCCGGCATCACCTCTAATATCTACAGAGTTGCTTTCAGGTTTGAACACCACTTGGAGTTGGGTGACACTTTCGCCAATCAGGAACCAGCAACGAATACCGGTGTGCTGGAAAAATTGTTGCGCCTGAAGTCTGGGGTCATTCCCGAAGGGATTCAACCAGACCCGATCTGGCGTGGGGACGTTACGCTTGCGTTCGGTAAGGCGATTGACGGGCGATTGCGTGAGCTGTGGTTCGAATACGAAGGTCCTTGGAATGTCACCCAAAGGGACGTAGATATCACCTTGAGCTATCGAATGGGTGGTGCGGGGACAACTCTTGAAGACACGGACCTGCGTGATTTCCGAACCCCACTGATGTCCTTCTATCGCGACTTGATTTTGAAGGACCTGTTTGCAGGCCTCTTCGCGGATTGCGAAGTGCGTAGCAGAGTCTAAACCTTGCCACCACCGGTGAGGAGGTGAGGGGGAATGGAGCTTTTCTCTGCTCTTATTGGTGCAATAGTGGGAGGGGGCGCCACATTTGCTGCAAGCTGGTGGCAGACTAGGCGTGTACTAGAACACGAGATAACTCAGGCGCGTATGGCTTCCGACGAAGAGCGCCGAGATCACAGGCTTGCTTTGAGTCGAACCATCGCTCTTGACCTGCTTGAGGTGCTTTACCGTCTCGAGGATGCTCTGCCAAACCTTCACCTGGCTCGATTGGAATATCAGGAGCAGGGCAAAGTGGCAAGAGGAGCACTAGATAGTCTTCGCCACTCTGAACAAGTTGAGACGTCGTTGCTAATTCCCGAACTACGTCACCGATGGAACGATCTGCGTTCCATCGCTACAGAGCTTGCCTACACCCCTGTTCGCGATTCTGGGCACGCAGCCGCAATGAAGCATTCTGATGCTCCGTGGGACGAGAAAATTCGAGAGCGGGCAGTGAAGGATGTTAAAGCGTACGCAGACTACGTCCGCCAAACGATCCTTTCAGTAGTGGATGACTCTCCTTTGCCCTCTGACGCGCCGCGCCCTCACCTGAGCCGACAAGAGATGTCGGTTTGGGTGCCGGTAGCCGCTGATCGCCCATCTAATTGAGCCAAGATAGTGGTAGCGCCCACCTGGGAATACCTCCAAGCTGGCTCACTGCAGCACGTCGCTGTCGATAAGAGGGGTGGGAGCAGGGTGCGGCAGCTTTGGGACCGGTCTTCTGGACCTGACCCCTGGCGCTATCTGACACCCGACCTCTTCTTCCGAAGCAACTCGGGCGGGCGCTCGACCTTGGGCCTGTGTGCTTCCCACCTGCGGTGACAATCCACGGGCGTCCGCGGCCGTCCGCCGCTGTGCGCAGGCGTTGTCACGCAGTTAAACACTCGGCGTCCCACGAGGCGGTGTCGTAGGGCTCGACTACGTTCCACGCATGACTGACAGGGATTCGCTCGTGCCGACGCTCACCGGCCTGCTCATCGATGTCGTGTGGTGGCTGGAGAACTGCGGGGATGAGGAAGTGGATCCCGACTCCGCGGTAAAGATGATGGAGAGCGCCGGCTGGGTACTGCTGCAACTGCCCTCAGACCAACGCGAGCGGCTCTTCTTGCACGTAATCGCGGACTTGGGCGAAGCGGAGCAAGGCCCTGCGCGGCGCGATTTCCTGGAGTCGTTCCCCTTCGCAATCGGCATGGTCGAGGACCAAGAGAGCTGAGAGCGAGGCTGGCTGGTTGGCGCCAGTTCAGCCACAACTGATCATCGGTGGCCGTGACCTGCGGTCGCCTAATCGATCAATACCCTGAAATGCTGCTGGCTGTCGGCAGTTGTCGACGTTGGTCACCATCGAGAGCCCTCCCACGGCCCCAGGACGGCCCGGAGGGCGCTCATGAGCTCGACCGGTTGGGACTACGAGAGATCCGGCACGCCCCACCGCAGGAAGAACGCAAAGTAGGGATCCGAGATGTACAACTTGCCCAGTTCTACGTCGTAATCGACTACCGGTTCGCCTTCGATTTCATTTGCGGCGATCTTTGTCATTTCTTCGAGGATGCGGGTGACCTCATGTCGCTGCGGAGAATCACTGGACAAGACCTCTTTAAGGGCGGTCCTGATCTCTTCGTAGGTGAGTTCGGTATTCGGTCCAGTATGTGCGATCGCGGCCAGTACGGCTCCGTAAATGTCGGTAACGGATCCGGACTTTAGCTGCCTCTCCTTCCGGTCTGTTCGCTGTCGTGGGCCTCGAGCCAACAGGTCGAAAGCTGCTTTCGATGCCATTGAAGCCCGGTCGGCGAAGAAGGAATTCCAGTCTGGTGCGACGAGTTGACGATACTCGTCTTGCGCGTGCCGATATCCGTTTGCTTTGCACAGCTGCAAGCAGAAGTCCTGCATAAGGTGAGGACTCGCAAAGCTCTCCTCTGCGAGACGTGCGATTAGAGCCTCGTCTTTATCCACGAGTTTCAGGGCGTCGAAGCCCTTACGGGCGATTCCTGCGAGTTCTTCCGGGTTCCAGAAGCCCACGCTCACCTGCTGCACCCGGCCGGTCATTTCGCGTTCGACCCTCACCACATCGTAGGCTCGGTGGGGTACGGCGATCACGATCACCCGGAGGCCGTCAAAAACGAGATCCTTGAGGGATCGCACGATATCGAGTTGTACCGCTTGGGGAATGTAGTGGAAGTCGTCGATAACCAAGGGGGTCAACCCCCCTCGCAGAGCTTCCCTTGCTTGTGTGGCCACATTTCGGGCGCGGGATACCTTTTCGCCTGAAGTCGATCCTGTGACCTCCTTATTCTCGATCCCTCCCTTGGCGATGCCGATGTTCACTTGCCCTGTACCCGTTTGCCAGACTTCATCCTTGCTGTCCGACGTGCGCTCGATGGACGTGTAGAGGCCGAGGTGCTCGGCAATGGAATCCCAGAACTGCTCTGTAGAACTTATTGCACCACCTGAGAGCCAAAGTCCATCGCTGGGTGGGACGATGCGACGAACAAGAACGGTCTTGCCTGTCTTTGTTGATCCTGAAACAGAAAGGATTCGATGCCCCTCGTCCAGGTAGTCCTGAATCTTCTCTTCCAGATTCAGCTCACTGCGCGGGTTGTACGTAATTGTGGGCGCGCCGCCAGCAACAAAGACTTGGCCTACGCGGAGCCTCTGGTCGTCCATGAGCTAATGGTAGTGGCCCGTGCGCGCCGCTCGTGCTTCGAAGCCGAAGGTCGGCGGAGCGGCTTTGGGCTGGAGCTGCTTTGGGGCGAGTGATCATGGCCCCGTAAGCTTCCGGCGCGTCGGGCAGTCTGTGGACCTGCCAGTTAAAGCACGACGTGGGGACCATGATCTTCGAGGCTTCCGCCAAAGTGGCTGGCTATAGTCGCGGAGCCGACCGCCCCAGACACGAGGCAACGGTCACGGTAACGAGACAGCCCGTGGGGAACCGCCGCCGCGATCTGGCCTCTTCGGTAAGACAAAGCGTCTTTGGCAATCCCCTGAACCCCATGGCACGGCGCTTGGTTCTTGGCCACTGTGGGTGGCGACGGACGGACGGCGGTCCGCGACCGGTGACGGAGACATGGAGGCAGCGGGGCGGCTGCTGGCTGGCGCCGCCCCGTGTGCGCGGCCCTCGGGGTCTTGGATCGATCCCGACTTCGTTGGACTGCTACGGGTCTGGTGGTCTTGATGGGGTGTCTCGTGTCCGCGCACTGTGCGGCCCTAGGGATGCTGAAGGGTGTTCCCCTCCAAGGCCGGATCGCGGCGGCGGTTCCCCGCGGGCGTACTCTGCGCCACCGGAGCCGGGCCCCATGTATGGGGAGCTGGCATCCGCGGTTGGACGGCCGCGAGCGCAGCGAGCCTTGATCGATGCGGGGAAAGTTGAGAGCCCCAGCGCCGTCGGGTAACGCTAGCCAGTCCTCCGGTACACCGAGCCAACGCTGAGGGCGAGCACCGAGGGCAGCTGCAGCGAGTCGGGGATGCGTT
>Ga0307511_10001520_pt1 | contig 24512 bp, 22 predicted proteins | sample 13_EM_MG_FD_200266 | JGI IMG/M metagenome (GOLD analysis project Ga0307511, IMG submission 200266) | Populus trichocarpa ectomycorrhiza microbial communities from riparian zone in the Pacific Northwest, United States - 13_EM | ecosystem: Host-associated > Plants > Roots > Unclassified | place... | reverse complement strand
ATCATTAGTGATTAACCCCTAGCCTCCCTTGTTCCCCTCTGCTCAGCCCCAGAGAAGCATCTCCCTCTTCTCTAGTGCTGAAGCGCGTTACCTCAGCCCCTCTTTATCATCTACCCGAACTACGGATCTTCCGGAGCCGCAAGTTACGCCAACACGTATGGGAGTGGTCTGTCTCAACCCACTCTGAAGTGTTCCGCAGTTACCCCATAACTTTGTGTACTGAGCATCATAGGAGACTAGCATCGGTTCAGTAGGCCTGTTGGCGAGGTCAGTTCTGACAGTGATCAGGTTTGAAACTGAGGGTCACATGATGTTGGTGATAAGACAGGAGCAAACTATGCTAGAGGAGCCAATAACCAGTAACTAATGTATCCTACTCTTGTGGTTCTTGAAAGGTTAACTTCCTTAACATTCCATCCTGTCCAGCCATGATGAGTGAGGACCCAGCCCAACAGTAGCTTTCTTGTGCAGACCAGATATACCCTGGTGGAATCCAACAGATCCTCTGTGAACCACTGACAACCCATTCACAACTATCATCTAAAGAAAATTGCCTCCTTGGGGATTGGAAAGCTATGTCAAGCTGCCTGCCACAGATAATTGAATAGTTAGGGGGGTCTGATCCTGGCAGAGAGACCAAAATATAGGGAATACGGTAGGTCTGGTGATGGAAGTAAAATTGGTCTTCTGAGTCAAATGTGATATCAAGGGGTAGAGTGGGCCCGCAGTTGAGTAGGAGCTTCTTCAGGAGCCTCCCATCCCCCACATCCCAGATGCAGATACAGACCTCATTATGCACAATGTGGAAGGTCACAAGTTGGGTAGAAGTTGGTGAAATCCTACCAATTGATGGTAATCCATCTACTCCTACAGTCCACTCTGGAGGGCCACCACCAAACCTCCACAGCTGCATATTCTCCCTGCCTTTCTCTTCAAAACAATGGATGACTATGAGGTTTTCAAGTGATGCACAAAGGATGAAAGCATGGACGATAGATATCCTGTTTCCCCAAAGAGGAATTTTGAGGAGTGGCAACATGGTGGTTGATTCCAGCAACATGGCACACCCCTCAATAACAGAAATGATAGCAATGATTCTGTGGTCGTCAAAGGTATACACTCTGAACATGGGTGCAATGAGTTGTCTGGATGGGGTGTATCTCTCATCCAGGTTCAATAACTGAATACCAGAGTCCCTGGCATTGACCACTACAGTCCTGTTTGACAATGTGGAGACAGATGTTATTGTGGCTGGGTAATCAAATTGCCTCCATTGCTTCGTTGAAATGTTGAACAACTGTAGTCCATTGGTCTCCATACCACACACAAGCTCTTTGGTGGTTTGAGAGAATGTGAGGCAGGTTAACCGTCGTTGGATTGTAGACAAAGTTGAAGATACACACGTCCGAGGGTCGATGGTTGTGATAATACTCTTAGCTCCAGAGCTGGCGGTTGCAACGACCAATTGATCAAGTTTCTGGGAATACGCAGTACCGCAGACTGGACCCGGCATGCTGAGTGTGTACAGGGCTGTTCCAGTGACGACATCCCAAATATGCAGTGATGAGAGGTTCACGACGAGGAGTTGTTCTTCAGGTACCAACCAACAAAGGTGTGTGACTGGGAAACCACCTCCAAAAGTGGAACATTCCATTCTGTTTGCAACTTCCCAGGAATGAACAGAACCGTCGAACAGACCACATGCAAGGTAGCGGCCCTCCAAGGAAATGGCAGCAGCTATCACCCGCGACTTCGACATGAAAGTGTGGATAAGTCCACCTGTCTGAATGTCCCACATGGTTATCGAAGGGTTCGATTGATGTGTGCAGAAGATCGTTGAACCATCTGGAGAGCCTGCCACCTCCTCAATGGTATCTTCAGGGCTCAGGGACAGCCTCAGAACGCCTGTAACAGAGTCGTAGATAGCAACTGTCCCATCATCACAGGCAGCAGCAATTCTGTGACCGATGGTAGTCATGCACGTGAAGCGTCCAACAGTGCCTTTTATGGTTCGCATAGCGGGCCCCCAGTTATCAGGGCGTCCATAGAACCCGGCAATTAGGGTTTTCTTCCGGGGGAACGTGAAGTGAAGTAACGGTGAACTTGGCGACAGGGGTAAAGCGGAATGATATACGTGTGGTGCGGATTGTTGAATGGGGTGAAAGAAATGCATCACAAACCGGAGGCACTCTTCCGCTAGATTGCGCAGGTTGGAGGCAGAAACAGCAACCTGTTTTCAAGGATAAAGGGTCAGAAGTGATATTGATTTGAAGTAGGTCCACATACCACGTCGAGCCAGCCGAAAAGGCAATGAATATTGTGAATCACACCTTCCAGTTGGTTCTCAAGGCTCATTACCTCAATCCAGGGGAGAGCGTTATTTTTGAAGAACTCGGTAGCAGAGGCGATCAGCCGGACAGCGTAGTCATTGGTGGTTGGGGAAGACTGAACGTGCATGGCCCAGTGGCCACATGCGTACCGCAGCGCACCCCCCACTTTGTCTTCCAGCAACTTTGGGCGATCGACTATGTCTTGATTCATCGCAAAGTCTGGTAGATCACAAGGATCCGGCTTCAACCCCTTCAGCAACTCCAGACATCCGAGGGCCATATCCCCATGGTGAACGGGAGAGGCGATGAAGAATTTTGTGTCAGGGCAACGGTCGGGGTCTTGCAAGAAGTCCGGGAACGATTTGTGGAAAACACGAATCTCCTTGGAATCCTCGTTTGGAATGAGGAGAACCGAGTGAAGATGCCGCAGGGTTGTTGCGACGAGTGACGTGCTGACATTGAGTATCTTCGCAACCTGCGCTCGGGAAAGTGGATTGAATGCCAATATCACAGCACCCAAAACACTCCTCAAATTCACGAACACTGCCGCCCCCTTGACGTCGAAAAAGGCCTGGGTCAAAACGTGAGTGTACAGCGGATCAATGCCCGCGCGTCCTTCATGGATGGTGCTATCCGGCGGGGTGATGATGAGTTGAAGACGCTCGTTGGGCTCGTGATGTTCAGACTCGATAAACCTGGCGAGAGTAGAGGCAAAAATGAACAGTCCAGATGATTTCGTGGTGAGAGCTGTGAGGGATTCGTCGCAGGGCCACGGGTCTGAAAGATCGAAGTCACTCCTTCGTTTGGCAACTGCAGTCAGCTTCTCCTGGAGGTATAATCGAATATCCTCATCGACGTTGGATGGTTCGACCTCGTGCAACAAGAAGATCTGGGTGAATGGTTCGAGGAGGGGCAGACGAAATCCTGTCCGAATGCGCGGTTCCGGTCGTCCGGTGATGAAGAATTTTACCGACGGCAGCTGCTTGACGAAACGACCGAGGACGGAGAGGATCGCCGAGGCAGGCTGCTCGTCGACACACTCGTCCAGAGCATCCACGATGATGACGCACGAAATGTTTGTAGAGGAGAGGGGGTCCACGATCAGATCCTTGAGTTGGGATATAAGTGAATTGCGAGATACTGATGGGTCCCGCTTTATGACCTCGACGATTTGACTTCGGAACGCGGGGTACCGGCTTGCAAGCTGATATGCAAGTGTGGGGAAGATATTCTTGAGCTCCTTCCGGCCGAGGTAATCCCGAGAGCAGAAAAAGCTGGCACCGAGGGTCCCATTCTTCGCAACCATCTCGGAGAACGTCTGGGCGATGGTTGATTTTCCCGTTCCCGCCAATCCGTTTAGCCAGAAGACTTGTCTGTCCCGAGGATCCTTGACCCATCTCATGATATCACCGAGGACGGATTCTCGAGTGCCCCGGAGACACGTGTCGTGGTGGCCGGCTTGGTGTCCTGCATCATGTACGGGACCCAACTTTCCCAGGAACTCAAGGTCTGCAGCTTCCTGGTCACAGTTTCAGTTTCAAACCGCCCCCCGTGCCAGTCCGGGAAATCGGCGTACGGTGATGTTTCTGGCACTCTCATCTAGTTTCTTTGTGTTCTCGTTGATCTTCCTCATGTTCTCGTCGGTCTTCCTTGTGTTCTCGTCGATATTCTTTGTGTTCTCGTATATGTTTCGCTGTATCGAGGTCTGCACAAAACGTTGGCTAGTTCACGCGAGCGGAGTTTAGGATACACACCTGGTAGTCCGTGATGGCGTAAGCTAGGTCCTGGACAAAGCAATTCAAGGTGCCGGCGTGTTCTACGTTCTTCAAGAACTTTAGAAGTCCGTGTTGTTCAGACAGCGGTCGAAGCTTTGCAATAATCCCAGCCAACTTACTGCGAACAATCCGTGGTTAAGCGGTGCGCTAGTGTCTCATTGGGGAAGGAGTACGAACTTTCGTAGAGCCTCTCTTCGTAACCTCTCTCCACTATCCTGGTCGCCCGTCGGAGATGCGAGTACCTCTGCCAGCGACTCTATCCTTCCCTCAATTTCTCTGATCCGTTCTGCATTGGCGGCGGTTTGCTGCAAGAATCTGTCAGCGATTGATAGGGGCGGAATACTTGCAGGCTCACATCACAGTTCTTTATGAGAACCGCAAGAGCGCCTGCGACTGCCTTGAGCGGCAAAAACATATCAGAGGATTCCTTGGCGATCTCGACGGCAATTCTGGCCGCCCCGTATGCCGTCACCCAACCTGACTCTTTGGGCAGCCCAGGCTCATCGGGCGCGATACCCAAAGAGCCACAGGACGGGGAACCAATAGACAGGGCGATGACGCTCGATGAAGCGGCAAGCACTCTTGGATCCTTGGCCCGGGGATACATCGCAGCGAGTTCGTGTTTCATGAAATCAACGGGCAACGTGGGTGTGGTTGGTAGGCTGTTCGTTGGTGTTGCCGACGAGGGCTTTCTTCGAAAGTGGTGCATGGTTGATGGCGGGACGACAAGGGGCCGCTCTTCCTCCGCTCCGAGGCTGAATACTTACCACCGTTGTCATGAGTGACCCGATGAACGCCGGTGTATGATAAAGTTCCTACTGGCCGCCGATCGTGACATTTGAGCGTGAGACCAAGGCCGTACGTCGCCCATGGTACTTTGACGGGTGCATACACTTCTCGTATTCCAACTAATCCAATACAGCGTACTTCTTCAAACGTTCAGGAATAGCACCCGTCAAACCCTTAGCTTCCAACCACTTCTTCGAGAACAACCTGCTCTGGTACCGATATGCACCATCGCAAAGGATCGTCGCGATTGTCTTACCAGGACCGAGTTTTTGAGCGAGCTTGTACGCAGCCACAACGTTCAACGCGGAGCTAGCACCGAGATAGAGACCTTCAGTGTCCAGGAGATCGTAAACCATCTCGACAGATTCTTCGTCCGGGATGTTCATGGACCCATCGACGTCGGCAACGAACGTCCCGAGATTGTTGGTGATACGCCCCTGACCAATACCTAAGGCCCAATTTAGTTCAGCTGTGAACAAGGCTTGGAGAGAGGACGCCGAATACGACCTTCCGTAATCGAACCACCACTCCTCCCCTTTAGCTTTCCCCCAGTCTGCACATACGAATGCAACACACTCCCAGGAGGGTCAGCCAACCACACCTGAGTTTTCCCACCGCTCTTCTCCTTCAAAAACTTGCCCACACCCGCAAGCGTCCCACCCGTACCCGTAGCACAGGTGAAAGCGTCCAGGGTTCCTCGAGTCTGTTCCCAGATCTCCGGACCCGTGGTCTCGTAGTGTGCCCTCGCGTTGGCGACGTTATCGAATTGGTCAGTCCATACGGCATTGGGGAGACCTTCGGCAAAGGCTTTCGCTTGGTGGTTGTAGTTCCTAGGGTCCTCGTACGCTACAGCCGGGACTGGGTGCACTTCCGCCCCGAGCATTTTGAGGAGGTCAATCTTTTCTTGACTCTGAAGGGACAACATTTGGACTTCGAAAGGAGGAATATTTGGTTCGTGCAGTTCTCACCTGAGTGTTTGGCATGAAAATCACGCACCGGTACCCCCTCGCCCTGCACACATGCGCAAGCCCAATCCCGGTGTTCCCAGCCGTTCCCTCGACGACGGTTCCTCCGGGTTTTAACCTATCACAAGTCGTCGCGTGAGTCCACCAAACAGCAGAGGTACTGTGCGAAACGCGAAAACGTACCTCCCAGACGCCTCGGCATCCATGACGATCCCAAGAGCTGCACGATCCTTGACACTTCCACCGGGGTTCTGGAACTCGGCCTTCCCATAAATCTTAGTTCCAGTCTTCTCAGATAGCTTCTTGATATAAATCTAGCGGAACCACGCGTTTCAGCCTTTTAGCCAATCCGCAACCCCTCGTCCCCCTTCTCCAAGGATAGACCAGATGAAGAAGAGGGATAACGAGCGCATACAATCGTGTGCGTCCGAGGCTCACCAATGGCGTATTGCCAACTGCACCTGTGAACCCATCGACGGTCCCAGAGGTAAACGTTCTGCCAAGCCGCAGCTTAAAAGCCCGAGAATTTTGCACGGCGGAGGTTCTGGCGGAAGCCAACATCGTGGTCAGACTTGAGGGCCAGCGAGAACACTGCAGTGGTGGTCGCAACGCAGACGAGACGTGTATTCAGTAAGTTCCGGGGCAGTGAAGGCGTCATGATGAGGCGATTCGGAATTTCCCAAGACACATGCGACCTCAAGATTCCCTGGCTCACGATTCTCTCATAAGATGGGGAGATCTCAATAAACGGAAGGGAGAAAGGGGACAGAACCCATACGAGATTTGGTACAAAGCTACGTACTGAGATATAAAAAAATATAGAGACAGAAAAAGATAGAAGAAAGAGGCGGAACCGAACTTCCCATCGTTCTACTATTAAACGTTCAAAAAAGTAGCAAGAGAGATATCATGATGGGGTTTGTTTGGAGGCCAGACATAGGGCCATGGGGGGTGGGACCGACCGAAGGCAAGAGGGGGAAAACCAGTGGGGGAGAGAATCCAGAATGATGCGTTCGTTCAAGACATTGGATGCGTCATATGATAAGCGGATTGTCGGAAGAGGTGTTCGATTAGCGAGAGGGGTGTTGCGCGTGGCTGTAGTCAACCAGGAATAGATTGGATGGGAGAGGGAAGCGACGTGGGTATCATAAAGGAAACGAACCGGCGTGGACGGAGATATCAACAGGACAGAGACGGACAAACATAAGACAGCGATGCGCTCAACCCAAGAGAGACGACGGAAAGGAAAACGTCGCTCATTGTTGTCGCTTCTTTACGTTTTGTGAGAGCCACTGAAGACCTTCGAACAGACCTTCACCCGTCGTGGCACAACTGCACGCGTAAAAAATACACGTCAGACATCGAGGACAGACACCTTACGACGGAAACATACCTAGGGTGAACGTACCACGACCTATCTCGCATCCGATGCAGGCCCAATTTTTCAGTCACCTCAGCCGGCGACATCGCTACAGAGGGAACAAACATCAGTTATCGCCGCATCAAAGCCACGTTGGACGGATACAACAGGGGGAACGGGAGCAATATGCCGCAATTGGAGGGGGTGCGGAGACGAGAGAAAGAGTAGAAGCCAGGTGGCAACGACGGGGAAAGGGTGGAAAAAGAGGCAAAAGACACGACAACATACCTCCGGGCAGGTCCTGCTTGTTGGCGAACACGAGGAGTAAGCAATCCTTCATCTCCCTATCGCTCAAAATTCTATGCAACTCCTGTTTCGCCTCGTCCACCCTCTCCCGATCCTGACTGTCCACGACGAACACGAGACCCTGCGTTCCAGTGTAGTAGTGCCTCCACAGCGGTCGAATCTTGTCCTGCCCTCCAACGTCCCACACGTTGAACTTGACGTTCTTATATGTCACCGTCTCGACGTTGAAACCGACTGTTTAAAAGCTAGAGCCTGAGCCTGAGTGTGATATGGGCCATGAAGCAAACGCACCGGTGGGGATGGTCGTGACGGACTGGTTCAGTTTGAGCTTGTACAAGATAGCTGCGAACGCGACGTCAGAACATGCCGAGCCAGGATGAGAAACGGGGATACGTACTTGTCTTTCCAGCCGCGTCCAGTCCCAACATAAGCAACCTCATCTCCTTGTTACCAAACATCTTGCCTAGGACAACATTGGTCTGACGCGGCGCGGTGTTCAGAGGAGAGACGTACCCAAAGCCTTTGAAAGATTTGCACCCATGGTGGTTGTTTATACGTGTGTACGTGTAGAGAGAGAGGTTATAAAGGAAAGTAAGGACCGACGGGGGGGTGGTGTGTTTGGGTGGTGGCAGCTGCAGGCGAGAAAGAAGACCGTCGCACAACATCCGTTTTCGGTAATCGGCCCTTTCATTACCTAAGCACGACCCACAGTACATACATCCTAAGGCTACAAAAAAGCACCTCCAGCATGGAAAAAAAAAAAGGAAAACAAGAGAGGAGTCAAGGGGGTAACGTCTGTAGGAGAGCATCAGGGACAGGTTCTACGGGTATCTGAAATTCGCCTCACCTATCCGGAGGCGACCCCAGGAGATCCCAGATGGCTCTGGTTCAGCACCTTCAGCCACCCATCCCCCATATCCGCTCGCAGCGCCTCAATCCTCGCCCTATACGCTTCTGGACTCTGCCCCTGATCCACTGCACCCGGCGGTGGTTCAAATGTAGAAGCGGTGGCCCTGGCTCTTCGGATTGCAGCCCTTGATTTGAGTTTCAGAGATCCCACGGTTGAGATCGAAAGGGAAGGCAACGGAGGAATTTCCCCGACATCCTCCACAGGGATACTACCCTCTGTTCTCCCCCGGGTGTGACGCGACCCTTTCCTCGAAGGGGGAGAGACCGTACGATGGTCCGGTGGTTGTGGGAATACCCGCCTCGGACTCGTGGGTTCGGTAATTGGAGGAAAGCTTGGTGGCGAAGAAGGTCCATCTGTCTGGGGCTTGACAACATCTCTGTTTTCTGTCTTTGTCCCAGCAGCCGATCTGCTACGCCCCCTGACGCTTTCACCACTATCGTCAGCTCCTCCGTCGAGATTGACGAGCCGCTTGTTCTTCTTCCGCCGACCGCGGGGATGAGCAACGGAGGGTCCCAAACCAGGGCTCGCATTCTGCGAACCGGGGATGGAAGGCGTGGGAGAAATTAGGGGACTCGATTTCTTCACGTCAAGTTGGGTGTTTCCGACCGCGACGATCGAGGGGGAATGAACCGCTGCTGAGATCGGTCGCGAGGACCTCATTTGTTCGGGTATCGGTTCTGTGAGGTAGCGTTTCTCGTAGAAACCAGGCTGAGCACCATCGAGAGTGATCGCCTTGCCCTCCTTCCAGAAGTAATCGAAGCAGCGTATCCTGTGGCCTTCTTCGACTTCGGTCAAGGGGTTACCCTCGACCCAAACCTCTTTGATGTTGGGAAGGACAGCCAGTCGACCGACCTCAGCACTCTCGTCGAGAATGTTGTGCCGAATATCGACGCGCTCCAATGCGGCCAATCGTTCGAGTCCACAGATAGACTCTAAACGGTTCTTGGATAGGTTGATGGATGTGATCGAGCCGAGCCGTTGATAAATTCCCAGCACGGAGTCAATCATATTATCGGATAGGTTGAGTGAGACGAGGTTGTATAATGCGGATAACCCGGGAGGAACCGATACGAGCAAGTTGGAGGAGAGATCGAGATGGGTAACAGAAGTGAGGTAGGGAAGCGGAGTGGTAGGGAAGAAGGTGAGGGAGTTATCGGCGAGGCAAAGGTGCTTCAAAGAACCCCACTTCCAGGACGGAAGATTAGGAGCGTCAGAGCGCTCGTCGTCTGTGTGCGCGTCTTCAGAGACCTCGGGGACGGAATCCGGCAATCGGGTGCCGTGGAAGGATCCTTGCCTTGAAGGTCCGCGGAATGCTCGCTTCCCCCTCAGCGTGATCCCCTGACCCCCCCTAGTGGCCTGATCATCCAACACTAGCCCAATGAATACATCGGTTACATCCTCCAGACCCCCACGTTTAATCGTCAGGCTCCCCACGCTCTCTGCGACCCTGTCCCAGCCCAGAAGAACACGTGGATCAACATCAATACATTCCAGGGATTGTAGGTTTTTGAATGAATCCAAGGGAATCGCGCAATCGTTCGACGGGTCGTTCTCGAGCTCGCTGATGATCTTGGGGCCAGGAGGGCGTACGGAAAGTGCAGGGAGTTTCGTGAAACTGCTGTAGATGTATTTGAGTTCCACGTCGATGCTTTGTGGTGCCGGTTTGCCCCACCAGCTCGGACCTAAAGAGAGGTTCGAGACTGCAGACAGGGATGAGCGAAAGGACGACAAAGAGAGATTATCTGTCTTGTCGGACGGTGCGAAGTTGATGTAACTCGTGGGGCGAGTGGGGTTCTCGAGTTTGACGTCGAGTGTACCGACATTGATGCCGAGAGCCTCCAGGCGAATTAGGATGTAGGAGAGATGATGGGTATCGATGGTGAAGGTAATGGGTTTGGTTGGTGCTGCTTGCTGTTGAGAGGAGGCGTCGAGACCGACCCAATACAGGGGATTGAAGACATTGCCCGAGGAGTCCTGACGTCGGGGCGCGTAACGTCGGGGACCGAAGCCACCCTGCGCCAGGCTCTGTGCGTTGTTTCTGATAAAATGCGCGACGCGTCGAAGGTAGTCATCGCCGCCCTCTGTCTCCATCGTTGTCGACGTTGTCGGTGGTGTCGGTGGGGTGCGGTCGGGGTGTGGTAGGGAGAGATGGCACTGCTTTATTAGGCAGGTTAGCGGAGTGGCTTTAACTGACTGCAACCCGATCGGGCCGATAGTCGCACGCTTGCGTCAACTCTTTCCTCATTGTCTTCTCTCTCCCCTACCACCATCTTGTACTCCCGCTAGAGATGAAAATCACAATCAAAACCCTCCAGCAGAAGATATTCCAGGTATTCTGCATCCAGATAACCCCATGGATCTCCCGTTCACCTCGTAACGCAGATTGATGCAGAGGGGGAAGATACAGTGGCAGATGTGAAGAAACGGATCGAGGAAGCCCATAGTCACCCCGTAGCCGACCAAAAACTCATCTACTCTGGTCAGAAACGGCAGATCCTCTCGATTCGTGTTCAAAAGCTTACCTCACCGCATTTAGGCAAAGTCTTACCAGATGACAAGACCGTCGATGCTTGCGAGATTCGAGAGAAGGACTTCTTGGTGTTGATGGTCTCGAAGGTGATCCAATCCGCTCTGTCTAGTACTCAGGAGTTGATAGGAATCAAATTTGCAGCGAAAAGCTACACCAGCTGCTTCCACCAGCGTTATCACTCCTGCGCAACCAATCCAACCTCCTCAACCAATCCAGCCAGCTCAACCCGACCAACCCGCTACCATTGAACCCGCTCCTCAGCCGGTTCAACAGACGACGGAGGAGCCCGCGCAGCCCGCAACAACAGGCGGGCCTAGCAGTGGTTTCTTGACCGGCGCCGCTCTCGCGACCGCAGTCGACGGCATTGTTGATATGGGTTTCCCTCGCGAGGAAGTTCAGAGGGCCATGCGAGCCAGTTTCAACAACCCAGATCGTGCTGTGGAATACCTTATGACTGTAAGTGGACCCCCTATCTTCCCGTGCGCGGGTGACAGTTGATATCTTCTCGAATCAGGGCATTCCCGGCCACATTCAAGCCGAATTGGCCCCACCACCACCTGCTCAACAAGCCGCCCAACCTCAACCTCAACAACCCACCACTGACCCGGCCCCTGCTCAGCAACCCGTCCAGCAAGCCGCCCCTGCCAATCTTTTCCAACTTGCCCAACAGCAGCAGCAGCAGCGCCAACAAAATCCTGGCGGATTTGGCGGTGGAGAAGGAGGAATGCCCCAGCTCACCCCGGCTCAACTGGCAAACATGCGTCAGGTTATGGCCCAGAACCCCGAGATGACTCAAGCGTTGATGCACCAGATCGCTGCGACAAACCCTGCGTTGTTGCGACAGCTCGGAGCGAATCCCGAACGAGTAATCGCTGAAATCCTCCAATCGGCTGGTGGAGATGACGGAGATGACGATGAAGAAGGGCCCGTCCCACCAGGCGCTCATGTGTTGAGTGTAACCGTTGAGGAGAGGGCTGCGATCGAGAGGGTATGTATTCTGTCCTTGCCCTAGCAAATACTCAACCTCACGGAATCTCCATTATAGCTGGAGGCCCTTGGATTCCCTCGGCAATTGGTTATCGAAGCTTACTTTGCGTGTGATAAGAACGAGGAGTTAGCCGCCAACTATCTCTTCGAGAGTAATTTTGACCAATAGTTGTATCCCTGGAGGTGGTGTGTTAGGTATCGTATCACTAGCATGTTTTCATTATGTCTTTGATTTCGCCCGGTTCAAGCGTCCTGGACCTTTTATCCGTGAAATTGTTCGAATCACTGGCCGTCATCGGTGGGTGCCGGACGGATCCCCACCCTTGATTACGAGACCGCCCACGAGGTCGATCCCTTGACACCATCCAGGTCTCAAAGGGTACGAATGGACCGGCGGATGGGTTCCTGATAATCTACGACGATCAGACGCATCGTTACGCATCCGGCAGAAGATCAATTGGGGTGAGCGCGCTGGGGAGAAGGTATGTACATAAGTCGACGTCGTACCCCGCTTCCCCCCTTTATTTTGAGCAACCTTTGTATGTGAGAACCCGTGGATACAGATATAGATCACGAAGTTTGACGGAGCGTCTATTCTGCTCGTCACCGTCTGAACTTGAGGTTGGATTCCAGCCTACATGTCACCGCCGTAACGGGGCCAATCGATGAATCTTGGGTTGAATTTCACGCTTCCTGGTAACTGAGTGAGCCCGGCAGGCGCGAGTCCTATCCTCGTTTACGCGCCGAGGCAATGAGCCCTGGCTTTGGGCCCACGGGTACATTAGCCCCGTGATCCTCGGCGTTGGATACGAGAATGGGCGGAAGGGTAGCTTTGATGAATGAATTGCTGGTGAGTGACTCGGCTTTCCGCTTCCCTCGAGCGAGTCGAGGCTGATCTAATTCCGTAGGGCGTCAACCGATACCGCCTAGACACATATATCATAATTACTCTGGGCCTCGCAGTTTTGACAACCTCCTCTTCTCTTACCCAACCCCATGCCAACGCCAAAGCTGTTCAAGAAATTCTCCTCGAAGAGTAACGCCTCCGAAAGCAGCCCTGCTCCCGATGTGCCAACAAACGACGAGAAGATCGACTTCCCGCAACCCGTCGTCGTGACCGCGGATGGCCCAGTTCCGGGGTATTCTGATAGTTTGAAGGAGGCCTGGACTGCAGCCAACAAAGAACTACCCCAGGCAAAAGGGGCAGAAAAGTTTCTGAACAAGATCGGTACGTCGATCTCCCGCTCAAACATCCATACCTCCCCACCTTGCGGTGATCGTCGATTGTGCACCTCCATTCAACGCTGACTTTTTCCGGAAAGAGAATGTCGAGAACAGTTTGACGCTTACGCCAGGAGAGCAGACGGTGGTTGATACGTTGGCTGTACCTGCGAAAGCGTTGATGAACACGCCTCATATCGCCGAGAATATCGAGAAGGGAGTGAATGCGTTTATGGAGGCGGTCCCCTCCCTTATGAAAGCCTTGGATGAGGTGGCAAAAATTCACCCTTTCATTTCTGGTGCGAATCCATATTTACTGCGGATCGGGGCGCCTGATAAACATCGACCCCGTGCAGTTGCCGTTCTTGCGTTCAAGGCTGTGTACACGCTTGAGACGAAACGACGTGAAAATGACAAGAGGGTCTTGGCCCTCTACGTTGAGTACGTCGCGTCGAGCTTCGATCGGGCACCTCCGTCTAACAAACTTCAGAATGAAAGACATGATGGCTGTTCTCGTGCAGTGAATTTCCACGTTGTCACCCCACGCTTGTCTCCCTGACTGGCCGACCTCTAGGTTGAAAGATGTTTCCGATCCCAAACAGATCGCTCCTGACGGTCAGACGATCGAGGGCCGACTGCAGAACCTCTGCGAGTCCGTTGCGGAAGACATCAAGAAGTGTGCGAACGCCTGCGACACGTATCTCAAGTGAGTGTCCACTATATTTTAACTCCTCAATGCCTGACCCGGGGCTTCAGGAAGAAGGTCCTCGTCAAAATTTTCGCCGGACCAATCTGGGAAGGGAGGCTTCTTGAGTTTGTCGGCATCTTCACAAAGAGACGGGAAGAGTTCGAGTTCTCGTTAACCATCCACACCACCGTCGGGGTTGATGCAGCCAATTTGAAGTTGGATGCTGTCAACGAGCGGACGGCGGAGCTCGCTCAAAGGTAGCTTGTTCTTCTGCACAACCTTGGTGTGGGGCTGCTGATGCCTTATATTAGGATGGACGTAATGTTGCAGCTGTTCCATGAGTTTATCACCCCAGAACAGAAGAAACTCACCGTAATGGTGGAGGAAAGGGGTGGGGTCGCAGCCTTGGAAAACGAATACGCAATGAAAGAGCTCGCGGAAGCAGAATTCTTCTTCGCTGCACCCTCAGGTTCGGACAGTCGACACGGTACAGGTCGCCCCTCCGATGTGGCCGAGCTGCAACACGAGATCAAGGGCGATCCAGACGAAGCCATCGAGAAGAATGCCGAGTTTTTCAACCGTAAGTTCGATATCCAGAGGAGGCAGATCGTGGAGGATATCGCTCGCGCGGTCAACCGAGAAGGAGATCGAATCATTTCTGCTGTGACAGCAGGCCCGCATGACCGAATTGTTGACCCGGTACGGTGTGAGATTCTTGGACATCGCATCAGCCAATCCTTATCCGTCTCGCTTAGGATATCTACAACATATGGAAGGACATGGTATGTGGTTGTGTTTACCCCACCGCAGCGTCTCACCAAACGAAACGTAGGGATGGCGTGGAAGCGTCAAGGCACGACATTTCGTCATGTTACTGAAGGACTACTTCGTTGAGAAGACCTCCGGAGAAACGGGCACCCTCAAGGGTCCGGACAGTTGGGCAATCGGATACATCAATATTGGCCGTGCGCGGAGTATTCTGGAAGCGTTCGACGACGACGCCAGCGGGTATGTGACAGTCAGCGAAGTAAACATCCTCACACGGTTAAGGCCCCGGGATTGGAGGTAGGCCCCTTCTTCCCGAGTGCGTAGGATTTATCCGTTGACCCGCATCACAGCCTTCCACACTGGATAGCGTACTGGGCGATAGGTAACCATTCAACTGCATTCATAGTCAGGGGGCTGAATTTCCACAGGCTGGCATATGACCTGCACAACATATTGCGAGAAAATCGAAGAGATTTTCGATGCTATGATCCGCTTGGCGTCCGATGCCCTGCCTGAGAACCGAAGAGAGGTCAACAAATACATCGCCAGGGTGTGGACCAACACCGTAGTGTTCGTGCAATCCGTCAAGAGGGAGAAGGGAACAGAGGAGCTCAGGTCCAAGTTTGAACCCTATGTCACCGCCGAGGAAGCGAGACTCCAGAGGAACTTCGAGGATATCAAGTACGACATTGACACTTACGATACAGTTCAACTTATCGCTGGAGAAGGCAGAGCCGAAATGGTGATCGGGGCTGTTTATGTTCCCGTTTCCTGCCAGTAGAACTGATCCCCCCCATCCAGACGCTTTTGCCGATGATATATCTTGCTTTGAAGAGAGATCTGGAAAGAATCAATCTCGCACGGAAACACGTCCTCTCCGATTTCGAGCTATATGACGCCTACGACACGATTCTATATATCACCGACACTGCCTGGAACAGAATCGCGAGTTTGAGGAGTAGGTCCGAGAATTGGACAGTCCCGCTCCAGAGTTGACCTACTTTTTATAGCCATTTTTGGACAACAGAACCTCGAAGCTAACGAGCAGTTCGAACTCTTCGCAAACGGCCTGGTACGTGTCTTCGTTCTCGCTACCGTGGTGCGAAATTTACGGGTTTCGTGCAGTACAACATCGGCCACCTGTATGGAGCCCGCTTCCACGGTGACAAGCTCCGAGAGTTACCAGACCCTACCCCTTGTAGAGACGAGATAATTCCCGACCCGGATTCTATCCCACTATCCATTTTGAATCATCCGCTCGGGAAGAAGCACGAGATCGACTTTGCCGCTTACGACCCACCCGAAATCACACCCTCCCCTGCGGAAGGCGTTGACCCTGTGTCAGTTTTTCCACCTTGATCCTTCATTTGAGATGTTGACCGGGGAATAGGCTTGGCGTGTACTACGGATTTATATACGAAGACGGAAAGCCCATGGATCCCATGATCAAGTTTACCTTTGATAAAGGCGAAGGTGAAAACACGTTCATCGCTGCTGGGGTACATTACCGATCTGGTACCCACAAGAACTATAAAATCACCGGGAAGTGGAGTCCCCCTTCGGAGGACGGGAAAATTCCCGTGGAACTGAAGATCGTCTACGCCACCACGTATTTTGATGTCGAACTGACTGGGGTGTTCGATCCGGAGGAGAACTCTCTTAGGGGTACCATGCTTATCCCAACCGACGGAGCCACGGGAGAGTTCGTGTTCAAGCGAGACCCAGACTTCGTCAGGTTCTATCCCGCCCCTTCCATCACTAACGCAAGTAAGCGATGGGAGTTCGCCACGACGTCGGTTTTGGATCGCATTCGTCGAAAGGCGTGGTCGCCCATGTACATCCTCAACCGGATCAAGGGCGGGAAACGGTACATGGAATTGTCACTTAGGCTCAAAGATTATGGAAGAGACCTCTCTACGGATGAAGTCGCGGAGTTCCTTGCTCTCTTCCCTGTGCTCTATGAAGCGGACACGCGATTCTACGCCTCCTTGATTAATATCGATCTGAGCAGGATACCCATATTGTAAGTCCCGAACCTTTGGTGCGGTTCAGCAACCTCCATTCTGATCACTCTCCTCACTCAAGCACGACCACGTGTGACAATTGTGGATCCACCCCCGGCGGGTCGAGGATCATTTGCATGGACTGCCGTAGTCAATTGACGACCGTTGACTTTTGTTCGGAGCCGGAGTGCATCAATTGCACAGTCGTGTTCACAGCCGCTGAGAGGAAACCACATTCTCCGAACCATGGGATGTTTAAGGTCCACCGGATCATTTTCGACAGAGACATAGGGAGGATCGAGAAAACCGCTCAGGAGGCGTTGGACTCCGTACAGGGAACCCTCTCGGAACTCGCGGAGGGGGAGGAGCCAATGCCGGAGTGTGTCCACTGTACGACCGCGATATCGCTACCGTGCTGGTGTTGCGTGGAGTGTACGGGTGAGCGAGAATATGGTATCGAATCACCGTTCGGATATCACTAACCCTCACCACCCGGGACGACAGAGAAGAGGTTCATCTGCGACGACTGCGAACACGACGGGCTCGCTTTCAACGAGACGCACACCAAGATGCATACGCTAGTGAGGGTCTCCAAGAAAGTCGAAGAAAAGGAACTTTCGGTGGAAGAACGGCTGCGGCTCGTCGAGGACGAGTTAACGAAGATGGGGGAGCTCCTCGCTCAGTTGGTGAAGAAAAGCACAGAAGGGTCTCCCAGCGACCCGCTCACGAAGGGTGATATTCAGGCGGCGGTGATCGAAGCCGAGTCCGCTCGACCAGAGGAAGAGGCCGAGACTGCGGAGGCGGTGGAGATCGAAGCTGAGTCCGCCCAACCAGAGGAAGGGGCAGAGACAGCGGAGGATGTTTGAACTAGTCGTGTATACCAGGTTTCGTTGGGACGTGTTGTACGGGTAATGATAAGAATATCTAGGGGATATTTGATGGAGACAAGCACAATGATAAGGCAAGTCCCGGTCCCACGGCATTAAAGCAAGAAGAGCGTAGGGTACTATTATAGTCAGCGTAAAGGGGGTGTCGTACTCAGCGAACCTGGGTGGTGATAAATACAATAATTCAAGCGAAGGAATGGTGGGGTCCAAGGTGGGGTTATCGCCAGGCCCCTTCGGCCGAGTTTTCGGCCCTGATTTCGCGGGCGGTGACTGCGATCCTGAAACCAATGGGGCATACGGTATGTCTGGTGAACAACTATGAGCAGGTGTGTCAGCTTGTGTGTTGGACCGCCTACTCATAGACTGCCTGGATCGTGGCTCCTTCCATGACGAGAATACTGGCATTGCCGTCAGGAAATCGCACGACGCACGTGATTACCGTAACTTACTCTCCCTATACATAGCCCACGTGAGTAATTGTCCCGGGCAGTTCAGAATGAAGAGACATACGTGACGTAAAACGAGGCTCAGAACGATCGTCTTCCTATCTTCCAACGTGCGAAACTTCATGATCGCGGGGCTTCCCATGCTCAGCGACGCGACAATAGGTCCAAGACCTCGTTCTCCGTCCGTGTGGAACCCCATGGCTTGCTTTTCCATGTATGCGGCGGTGAGAAGCTCGTTGAAGGCTGGGGGGTCACCTGACATCATCGCAGCACGGCTGCGTACGAGTTCGAGCGCACGAAGCACGCAAGGTGGGCATTGATCGAATGGCAACGTCTTGTCCGCCGCACCAACGTACTATTGGATGTGAGGAGGAATGAACAAGCAGGACGGATCTAAACTAACCTGATATGGTTGTCCAGCTTTGGAACCTAGTGTCAGAACGATGGGACATGGTTAACTATTTAAAACTTACAGTTCTGTGAGAAATAGTTCGTGAGGAACTCTCCCCGACCTGTAGAAAACCGTCAGAAACACTGGATGCATCGGGTTGGGTGATATATTCACAGATGTGCGCTTTCATGGGAAACCTGCGGAAGGGCAGACTCCCGTTATTAGCGTGTTCCTGGAACTCTCTGAATATCTCGTTGGCCACTGTGTTATGCCTCGTGCTGCCGGAAATCAGGTGGATCTTTCCGCTGTGTGCGCTGGGTGAGTCGAGGAATTGGCGTTCACAGTAATAGGCTTACCGGTTGTGGGGGAGGATAAAGGTGAACGTTCCAAGCTGATCTCGGATGCTTGCAATCTTGGTAATCCCTGTTTAATGGATCCTGAGCCGCCACCCTGCCCGGAAGAACCAGATCGAAGAAAGGTACCTGAAACTGGGTTTACATCACAGTTTTCGAAAGGTACATTCGGAGAGAGCCCCCAGAACTCTCTGTGATCACGTATTCTGCCCTTCACAGGCAGTACCAACTACGAAGTGTGAGTCAACCAAGTGAGCCAATGTTACGCAACACTTGCATACCCCGCAAGAAGAACATTCCCAGTGTTCCCACTTGGTCCTAGTTAAATTCAAAGTCTGCTCAGCTTCCGTTACACGTCTACTGCGGTTTCCTCACCTGCAAGAGAGCCGACCGCAGCGTCGGCAGTGCCACCCATGGTGAAAGAGTGGAGTAGTGACGATGCCGTTGCTTGCTTCCAGGAAAGGTTCGGGGATATTCACTGCTGGTTTCTTCGTTTTCGGATTAGGCCGGGCCGCCAAGAAGGCTGTGGTATATGTCAATCCCACTGTGGTCGCGTCCACACCGCACAGCTGAAAATGGTATTCGCAGCCGGGTCGGAGGCACATCCAACCTTGCTCATAGATTTGAGGGGAGGGCTTCCCACACGAAAAGCACGTTTTCTCGATGGTCTGTAACCCTTTTCTGAGGTTAGCTCCTGAGATGCAAGACGCGTTCCCGGCCACCCCTCGTACCATCCGTTCCTGGGGGTGCGATAGTTCCTACTGGACGCGGTTCAGCGTGCGAAATGCAGGAACACTAAGGCGAACGTCTCACGCGGAAAACCGGGATACCTCGTCCACCAAGGGTCGCCCTCTCCGCAATACTGGAACGCAAACTTGAAGCGCACAGCGTACCCTTGTCCATTGTCGGCAGGATGTTTCTCAACTGCGAAATTTGTGAGTGCTTTGGCGTCGCTTCGAGTGGGGGAAACTGACCCCAGTAATTTCGAATGAAGTAGTACCCCAGCACTACATAAGTGTAACCCTTCCCGCCGTCGCGTCCTTTTGTAAGATTGAATGGGAAGTGTTCGTACTTGTCATCGGCGATCAATACGAGGGGTTCCTTTGTCTGCCAGTTTTTTACCAGAGCGTTGACGGAAAAGTCCTTGAACGTCTGGTGATCCGCCTCTACCAGTTTCGAGGCTGCTTTGCCGCCACTGGATGTCAGTCAGTATTGTGACGAAGGCACGATGTTCAGTCGCACCCGTGTGAGATTATGAGTCGGCCCCCGTCGTGCCATATGTCCCGCCTTTATCCAAGTCAGAACAGCGTAAGATCGGGCGTCCAGTGACTTACATAGCACCAAAACACGACAACAGGTAGCCCTTTGCGTAGCCGTTGCTATAGTAAACCCCACCTTGGTATGCCTTGAAGAAGTTGCAAGATTCGCAGAGCTCTTGACGCGACTAATTTTCCGTTAGAATCCGTCCGTACCACCTGATTTTTGAGCTGCCCTCACCTGTGCCCAAATCGGGGGATTGCTTGGGAGAGCAGGGCGCAAAAATCCGGGGGCTGCAGCCACAGGAGTGTCACTCAATCCTTTCAGGTCGCCTGGCGAGAGATCGTGGTCCAACGCTGGTATGGGTTGCGGCAGAGGTATATTGGGGCGGAAAGTCGAGAAGGGTACTCTGAATTCTTGCACGATTGGAGGTATGAATGCAGACGGATGGATCGAGATTTTGAGAGGGGGAGGTTCCGGTAGCTCCAGCCTTGGGATGAAAGGTTCGCTCGGAGCAACGTTTTGATGAGCTGGTTCTATGATTAGTGGCTCTGGTTCAAGCTCCGGGCCGGCGACGGCGGAGGTATCAATGGCCATCGGCTGGTCGGTGGTCTCTTCAGCATTTTCTACCTTCTTCCGTTTCTTCTTTGTGGACCAGTTAGCCTTGCGTCTCCTTTTTGTGTGTGCAGCTGACGAAGGGCGCGGGACAGGAGCGGAAAGAGATTTCGTCTTCTTTTGCACGGTTACAGATAGCGACAACTCCCTCCCCGACCGTAGGCACATCGCAGATACGAAAGTCCCGTTCATAGGGTCGTCGATGACTTCAGTAAGAGCAGCCATGGAATCCGCCGGTTCACAATGCATGGGGTCAATGGGACCACCTATATCCTGGGGCGGAGTAGGAGGAGGCGCATCCTCGGGGTCCGTGTTTTCGTCCTGAGGGGAATGGTGACGGGGAATACCTTGGTCTATGCTTTGGGTCAAGTGATCTCTCGAACCTTCCAGCGGAGGGCCTGCTGTGGAGCACGATAAGGCTCCCCCGTCTGAGGGTGAGGATGGTCCCCGTAACTGCATGGTGGTGAATTGGGGTTGACTGTCATCTTCATCGTCCGAAGACGGCAGCGGTGTCAAGGAGGAATCGGAAAAATAGTGATATTCTGCAGACCTCCGACGGGGTAAATGGCTGCCCTTCCTCACTGGATTCGGCGCGGGGATGCTACCGGTGGATTTACGCGTCGCGGCGCGTGCGGGATGCGAGTGAATGCGACTACCTCCGCTCTTGGGTGGTGGTCTCCCTTCGTACTCCAGATTGAAGTCCTCCCAGAGCTTCCGATGTCCGAGTTTCTTCTGCCATGCGCCGATCAAGGCGTTTGAACCCGTTGTGTCATTCCTGAAGAGCAGGTGGTGATATCGGACGTAGAAAGAGATGATTTCTCTGTCCGTTTCGCTATCGCCGAGTTCCTTCCTTCTTGCATTGGATCCTTCGCCGCTACAGACGAAGTTGTAGAATTTCAACGCCCTGGCAGGCTGAGCAAAGCGTAAAGATTCCGTCGCGTCTGAGATGTAACGAAACACGAACCCCGTCGTATGCGGCTTGGACGATGTCGACCGCAGACTCCGTCTTAAATTCCTCCCTCCTCTTTCTGGAGTCCAGCGTCGCGAACGCGTTCTGGAGCGGTGGCCAGTCGAGGAAGCGGTGGGTCATGGCCGTCCGAGAGCGAGCGGCGACCACTTTGAGCCCGGGGTGGATCCACCTGCTCCGTTCCGTGACCGCTCCATGTCCGAGATCCACGTGTAGCGATCGAGTCTACGAGTTGCAACGTCATGAAGAAAGAAGATAGCCATCCCTAAGTACGGTACATTATAGTCTATTTGGTAGCGACGGCGTGTTGGAGAGCCTCGTAAACATCAGCTTCGACACGAGCCTCAGCCTTCTGCTCCTCTGTACCATTTCCGGCAATGATCTTCTGGGCCTCGGCAAGGTTAGTTCGGATGAGCTGGGAGACCGGAGAAGTCAGGTTTTTGCAAAATACGCATAGTGGGGCCAACTGACTTCGACGGAGAAGGTCTCCAGGGGGGCAGCCTCAACTGCGTTGATTGTGAGTTTGTTGTTGGGGTGAACGGTAGCGAAACCTCCAGAAACTTTGTTCGAAAACGTCAAGCGAGTTAGAAATGGAGTTCTAGGGCTGTAAAATTTGTGCTGCTCACCAAACCACTTCTTCGAAGCGTTTCCAGACTCGATGACCTCAACAACTCCGGGCCGTAGCGGTTCGATTGAAGGGACGTGGTTGGCGAGGATACCCATGTCGCCAGTAGCAGCTGCGATATTGACCTGGGTCACGTCTGCGGAAGTGAAGATTGCCTGGTATCTGGTTCAGAGATCCTTGACACGAAAACAAATGGAGGCGGGGCAGTCGACGCAAACCTGGTGGGGAAGAACGAGCGACAATTTTATCTTGTCGGCAACCTCCGCATAGCCACGGCGTCCCAATGGGACAGATTTTGGTGCGCGTCGAGCAGCTGAGGAAAGGAGCCGGAGGGCGGACATTATTGGTGGTGGAGGGTAACTTTCGGAAACGTCCGGAGACAACTTCGCCTTCACACGTGCAGCTCCCGTGCGCGTCAAATCGTTGAGCTCCCCTCATGCAAACTGCCGCGTTTATATTCTCAACACTACTCATAGTGAATCTCGGTCTCCGTTAGTGCAGTACCCAGGGAGCGATTCCGGTGCCTCCTTCATGCCTCTTCTCCGATTCACCCTGAAATCCTTTCGGTACTCATCGCGCCCCTTTGCCCCAGCACCCCGCCTTTCCGTCAGATGCCCCACCAGGTAGCGTGGGGTGACGAGCCCGCGCCCATTTCAACTCGGGTGTAAGCTTCGTCCAATGGTCGTGGACTCCTATACCCCACAACCAGGGGCGGCAGCGAGTGGGGTTGCCACTATGCACAGTTCCGTGAGAGAATTACTAAGGACCGTGGAGACGCAAATATTGTGGAACCGCATTAACCGGGGAGGCGTTACCGTCAACAGCCGGGAGTGGTCAAAGTCGGAGGACGCAGCGACGTTGGACGAAGAACGTTCACGGCTTCGGGGTCACGGCCAGGGTGATTCGAACGCGGGTGGCATAGGCGAACGTTTCGTATCCCCCCCTCCCACTATTCCTTTATCACACCATGACCGGCTTACGTGGAATGACTGGGGTGATAAAAGATCGTTGGCGTGAAGTCCCGTACGGTATGCGCCTCACGCAGACCTGAGCGTCCACCGACAGGAGGCTGGACTGTGTTTGACCATTTGATACCCAGCCTCTTCCACCGCCGTTGGCCTTCTTCTGTCTCCAGTTTTCGGGGTGCGTTCCGTGTCGAAGATCCCAGAGGTGTCGGACCACAGAGGTGCTGTCCGGGCGAGTTCGTTCTTGTCATACGTTGACCGTGGATGACTGATGGTTTTGACTTGCGTGCCCAGTGAATGCCCTCCGAGGGTGAGCGACACGAGTGCGTCATCGCGTCTGGATATTACCGACGCCACCAAAGGCGTAACCTCGATGACTATCCACTCGAAAACGCATCACCCGTAGCCACAAACAACAGTAATATTATCATACGTATGTATCATGTACACTTCAGCAATCCGGATTTTTAAAGGTCAACTTCCTCACGATACCGTCACCCCCGACCATTACCAGTGATGAACCGGCCCAAAAGTGTCCACCATGGCCCCTCCGTAAATCACCTGGCGAGATCCAACAAACCTTCCTGGACTCCGCATCAACGACCCATTCGCAATTTACGTCGAGAGTGTACGGTGGCGTCGGTCGGGGTTCTGACAAAGTTACTGGTTCCCCTTTGACTATCATATGCGAATAACCCCCCGACGGCAATGCGACTATGTCGTGAGGGATTTGGACGTGAAGCCCTGGTCCGTCTACCTTGACATAAAACCTGGCTTCCGAGTCGAAGACGAGATCATAAATCTTTCCCGTCCTCAAGTCGTCGTGCTGTAGAGGCTGAACCGCGATTATTACCCCACGTTCTGTGTCTTTTATGCGAAGCTCCGGCTGGGGAAAGTTGTGGATCGCGACGACCCTGGTGCACTTCGGTGACCATCCCCTCAGCGGCACATCCTCGTCACCCACCTCTGTCCATTCGGGAAGCGGAGCACCAGACTTCCACTTGCGCATAATCAACGAGATACCAAACTCCGCAACAAATCCACAACCAGATGATGCACGAGCAGAGGCTGATTTATCTGCAAGCAATGACCTTAGTAGTAGTGTGGCACTATCGTCTGGGCGGATTTCTTGCAGGGTCTCCAACTCAAGCAGAGTGAGATGCCTGTTTGATTGGAGGAGGCAGATGATGTGGTTTTTGCCCAGGGGGTAAACATGAGATGGGCGTATGTTATTGTGAGCCTCACCACTTGTAAGAACTGTCACGATTTTCACATTTTCACTCATTTTCTTCTAAGTCCGAAGCGCCCAAACACTCGTTCAAATCATGACATGGCGTTATCTTATCTTATCTTTTCTTGTCTTATCTTTTCACA
>Ga0307511_10001519_pt1 | contig 24535 bp, 22 predicted proteins | sample 13_EM_MG_FD_200266 | JGI IMG/M metagenome (GOLD analysis project Ga0307511, IMG submission 200266) | Populus trichocarpa ectomycorrhiza microbial communities from riparian zone in the Pacific Northwest, United States - 13_EM | ecosystem: Host-associated > Plants > Roots > Unclassified | place... | reverse complement strand
ACAAAAGAATTCAATTAGCAAATCAAATCAATTTAATCTACTTAAATAGTTGAAATCAATTCTGGTACAGCATTGGTTCCGAACAAGCTGTTATAGTTTTAACATTTCCAGAGTTTCAAGATTTTAAAAGGGATTCCACGCACACACATGTATGATGACAAAGTGATGATATGTATATTACATGGCAATGCTTCTATTAGATGGCAAAGTTATGGAACTACCAAACTTTCTCGGGATGATTCTTGGCGCTGTACATTACTAGATGGACAATTTCTGGTCTCTTTTGAGAAGATGTGGAAATTCTACATTTGATGAAATTTTGTGGGAAGTGGTTCCTGATCATGCCACATTTTTCCGCTGCTTACAATTTAACTTCACAGACACCCGTAAAGAATTGGAAAGCTATTCTTAGAGAGACACTGCATAAAAATGCCCTAATCTAGGTAGGTTTCCATATTAAAAAAAAAAATTGAGAGGGAGAATTGTGTGAATTTAAGGGGACCCTGGAACCACAGCTCCTAGGTTTCAATCAAAAAAGTATTACCACTCATCACTCAATATATTATATCCCAAAAAACAAGTTAATAAAATTAATAAAAATAAAAACCACAATGAAAAACAAACTTACCAACACAATTAACCTTCGGACTGAAAGGCTCGGTTGCAATCTGTTCTCGATAGCTCTTAAAACCCTCGATTATCACCTATATCCAAACACAAATCAAATTCAGTTTTCTAATTCCAATAAAAAAGAAAATACATGCAAAAGGGGGGGGAAACAGCATGGCATTACCTGCTTTATATGCATCCTGAAATTACAAAATAACCCAGCCTCTGTCAAATAAATTAACGAATAACACCGTTAGTGGATTCAGTACTATTTTTCTTCCTGTTATTTCAAGTATTGAAAAATAAATAAATTTAAATTTTCAAAAAAAAAGCAAGAAATTAAAAGGAAAAAAAAAACAGTGTCCAAATTAAAAATAAAGAATTAAAAACCTAACAACGGCTAACTGATTCATTTGAAGCACGAAAACTAGGGTTTCAACTTCCAAAAATTTACAGAGAATACCAGAATCGAAGGCTCAAACCCTAACCACTAAATAACAAATACAGACACTGAGACGACTCCGTAGCGAAGCTAAACTATCAATAAAACTTACAAAGTTGTTACTTCATAAGGTAGAGAGAGGGGTTTGACTTGGAGAAGAGAAACGGAGGACTGGGAGCAAGTGAGCGAGCGAGTTGGTAATTTAGGCGAGTGATTCGGATGCGCAGGTCAAGGCCATTAAGCAGAGAGCCCTAGCGGTTATTTTAGCGCTGCTTGCGGGTTTTAGCGAGGGAATGAAATAAAAAACATGGGCGGGCAAAGCGTGAGTGAAATTTAGTGAATGGAGAGAGGAAAATGAGGAGAGGGGCTCTGCTAGTATGCGCTTGAAGCGTATTGTGCAAGACTGGGAATGGGAGAGGGGTGTTTGTTATATGGGGTTGGGCTATCCGAGCTGTGGATAAGGAAAGCCTTATCATTCTTACTGGATCTTCGAAGGGCCTGTCGTTTTTTTTATTATATACCACCTTGTCTAAAATATTTGCAAATCTTTAACAAAAGAAATCATCAAAATGTTCCAATCAAGTAGAGAAAAAGGTTATAGTTGAGAAAATGCTCAAAAATATAGATTTTATGGTTTATAAGATATTAAGTATGCTTAAAACTAATGTTAATTCAATTAATTATAATATTGAATAGATTAATATCATGTATCCTATATACATGTATTTGAATTGATTTTATATTCATATTCAATATTATCAAATTCAACTTGTTTCGTTAGATCAATTTATTAATTTCCAATTTATTTTAGGTTAAATTTAAATTTAATAAAAATTAACCTGATTAATTTATCAATCGATTAAAATATTATTTAATTTTATTAAAAATAAAACTTAGAACAATGATATTTTTTTATCCATGTTAGTCTGTGACTCGGCTAATATTCTTAAATTTTATTAATTTATGTCGTATTCATTATTATGGTTCTATTTTATTTATTTATTTTGCATTTCAAAAATATTTTTGAAAAAAAATTTATATTTTTCTTTAGTTCAATTTTTTTTGGTGTGTTTTTATATTATTTTAATGTGTTGATATCAAAAATTATTTTAAAAATTTTAAAAATATTATTTTATATTTTTTTAAATAAAAATCACTTTATAAAACAATCACAGCTAAACTATTATATATTATATATGCCCGTTAAATCAAACATTGAATTCCTGAATAAAACTTTTGTCGTGCAAGGTTTTGGACCGGAAGAATTTGGTCCACAGTCCTGTAAACCTGGGCTCTTTACGCAAAAGCCTTGTAACAAGGGCCTTCGTTGGTCTGGGTTATTGTTTCTTCTCGTCAACAAAGTGTAAAGTCTCGAATTAAAAACAAATATCAATTAAGTCCCTTACAAAAATAAATTCTCAACCAGGTTCTCCATTATTAGACACTACACAATTAATTCTCACGTAAAACTTTTAAAAATTGAAAACTAATCGGTTTAGTTCGGTTATTTGACTCGACTTGATTGATTTTTTAAGACAAAACCAGCTTGATTGAATCTTTTTATCCTAATCAAACTGGATTAACCAATTCTCGTCCATAATTTTAATAAATGATGGGGATCCTATTAAGAAATTTTTTGTCTGGCTACCTTCTTGACAATCAAGTGATAATTGGGGGGAAATTTATCCTTGTACCCGAAAAAGACTTAATTTCAATTTCCATGATTCTATCCGTTTCCGCGTACAACAACCAAACCGACCTCGTCACAATCCTATATTACCTTCAGGAAAAGAGCCACTGCCTATAAAAACAACCAACCTGCAACACTTCCTCTACGTTCTACGAAAAACAATTTTTTTCCTCTTCTTGTCACTGAGTTTCCTTCAATCTTCTCTTTCTTTCTCTGTTGATTTCTTTAAAAACAATGGAGTTCGACAAAGGAGACAAAGTGGAAGTATGTAGCACACAAGAAGGCTTTCCCGGGTCATATATTATACTGTACAGCAACAGTGGTCAAGAAACTTGACACCAACTCTCATGCAGTGCAGTACAAGAACTTAGTCGAAGAGGAAGACATGTCAAAGCTACTGATAGAGACAGTTTCTGCTGATGAGGTGAGGCCAGTGCCACTGAGAAGCAAATTTGGAAGCGGGTTTTCTATGTTTGATTAGGTTGACGCTTTTGACAATGATGGGTGGTGGGTTGGCAAGGTTACTGGACAGAGAGGGCCTCTGTATTTTGTCTTCTCTGAGACAACAGGGGATGAGATAGCTTACCATGTCTCAAGATTGAGGATTCACTTGGATTGGGTTAATGGCAAGTGGGTTTCTTCAAAAAAAAGATGGTTTCTTCAAAAAAAGATAGTTTCTTGAATCATCTACTAAGTTTCTTTCTTGACAAGGAAACATTATTATTATTGATATCTGTAACCGCAAGCAAGATCGAGGATTTGTTTCGTAGATCGAGTAGTTAAACTGGGAAAACACACTGACGAAATTATCGGTTCTCCGTGTTAACTCTTGATCAATACTTGTTTAGATTTGTTGAGATGTTTCGAATAATCTGGTGAGCTTTACTTTCTAGAAGTTAAAAGAGTTCGGATTGCTCAGTAGAAGTAGCTGATCAATTTATCTGTTTGATGGAAAAAAAGTTGCTAATGGTCATTCAATTGTGTTTAGAGATGGAATATCAATGATCAACTCTACGAATTACTGATTAATTTCTTATTTTGGTAGTGAACTCTTGATCATGTTTTCATCATATAATGTGGTTTCGGATAAGAGAAGACCATAATTAAGATTTAGCGCATTAGGTTTTTGTTTACAAGGTTCTGTACTCTGTGAACTTTTTTTGCCTTGGCAAATTGAAATCAAGAGAAGTGAAGGGAAATCTTGTTTTCTGTAACCAATAAACCATAATTCCATGTGCCAATGCCTTCAGCTATCAGCTATTTCTCATGGAAAAATTGAAAGAAGTAATGTTCAGGCTCATTCATGGCAATTGGCAATCACACTCCTAACTAAAGGAGCTACCTCCTCTAATTTTGGTTATGCGCCCATTAACCTATCATTAGCACAGTAATCCATTCACTATACATATTCACCTCAGGTTTCTCTTTTATAATCAGGCAGTATAAGATGCTTGTTTTAGTAATCAAGTAGATGCAGTTTTGCCACAGATCGATGCAACGAACAGGGCGAGGATCGAATGGGATAAGAATTTGTATGGCCATGGTACAAGCCCTTCCTTCCCCAATGTACAAGAACCCCCTTCTCTCATCCTCGTGGATCATCAGCTGGGCTCTAGAGTCCTGTCCTGACTCGCAGTCATGCCAAGTTGGCTATACATTTCTACAAAGTTTATTGAACCTGCATCTGGAAGATGGGGGTCTAATTTTCTTGTCAAGAAAAAGATTAATGCCATTGATGCAAGTTCCTGGAGGTGAAGTCCTCTAGTTCATGCAGTGTTAATTATGATATATGGGCACGAAGAGAATATCATATTGATAAATTAAGAAAGAACAAGAGAGAAAAATCTCAAGCTTTGCCATGCAAGGCGTGTTCTACTACACTTCCATTATCACACCCGTACAGGAGCATGAAGTCTTCCGATCCCACCTGAAAACAACCTCGTAGCTCATCATTCACTGAGCTCCAAGGGCTTGAAATATTTGCCATCTATGAGATAGGTGCCAATAGCAAGACGAACTGCCCACACATCCTTGGGCTTTCTTGACACAATTCTGCACATAACTCATATCGAATCGTATATTCATCAATACTCGGTCAACAACAATCTGCTATATATGCACACATCTTCAAGAGAGCGAGAGAAGGGTTACCTTCCCACATCACCAGGCTTAACGAAGCCGGTGTTAACCCGGAGACAGGGCATGGTTGCTGCTGTCTTGATCATTTTGGGAGCCTCAATAACAACTACAGGAGACCCTATCCCAAGTTTGGCAGTACTTTTTGCTGGCAAATTTGTCTCTGCTGATGATGATTCTCTAGATTCACATCTAGTAACCACATTGAGTTTTCGGTTCCGAGCATTATTTATGCTGTGATTGGATTGCAAAGTCGGGTTTGTTCGTGGGATTGTGGAGGTAGAGGAGAAAGAAAATGCCATCAGAAGTTTAGCCAAGGCAAGTAGAATTCTATGCGATTGGGATAATATTTGCGTGGTTCTAACTGAGTGGTCTGTGTTGGATGAAGTGCTAGCCAGTTCTTAGTTTTATGGCAACATTTGCCTCTCATGTACATGCATAGGATGCTCAAATACGACCTGATCACTAACAAACATAAGAGCTGACTTCGATATATATTTTTTTTTGTCAAGTATTTTAAAAAAATTTAAAGTTTTATTATTTTTTTTATATTTTCATATCATTAATAATAGGTTAATGTTAAAAATAATTTATTAAAAATATATTATTTTAATATATTTTAAAATAAAAATAATTTTAAAAATAATTATTACGATAATACCAAATAAACTTTTAATAGTAAAATAAGTCAGGTTTTATATTCATAAATTTCAAGATTAATGCATGATTTTAAGACTTTCTTTAGTGTAAAAAAAGGGGATCAACTTGAATTAATAATTTTTTATTTAAAAGATATTGATTCGTTAAAAAAACAAATTGAATTACTATTCAATTGAATAATTGAATTGTTAAGTGAACAATGGTTAATTCAAGATAATCGTTTTTAATTAAAAAAAGAAAGTTCATTTCATTTTTTTTTTAAAAAAACAAATTCTCTGGTGTGGACGCATTAGAATTTGAAAGAGATTTGAGCTAGGTTAAATATTTTTTTTAGTTTAAATTAAAACACGATTTGGGTAAAAGAGATTATGAGAAGCTATACACCTTGAAGTTAAAGTGTCACATCTACCAAAAATAATTAATATTTGGACTAGTCCCTTGATTATCACACGAGAGAATAAGGAAAAGAAAAGGAAAAAACTCCATTGCATATCCGATAGGCGTAGGCACGTAGGAGCTCTAAATGGACATGATTTTTTGGTCATTCTCTCCTCATAATGCAAGCCCTAATGATTTGCTGAGGTAATATTCTGGCTGCAAACATCGATCCTGTGATATACACATCCATTTAATATGAAAAAAAAATGCATTATCTATTTTAAAAATAAATTAAATATTAACTTCTGTATTTCCATATAACGCTGGCTAGCATCCAAATTCAGATGCATAATTTTTAGCACATTATTTTATCATATCTTGGACTTCAAGAAACTGTACTTAAGAAATGAATTAGCTACCACCACAGGAATATGGAACTGTTAAATGAGATTATTTTTTAAAACTCGAATTCTTGGAAGAATATTTGAACATATGCAGGAATGATAAATTTAGTATTAAAATGATGGTTAGTCTCCAACACACGTGCTCGCTTGCCTCCATTGATGCAGGATCAAAACATTGCGAGGACTGATATCAAATGAGAATGGGGTGTTGAATACCATACAGACTTTGTGCGTGCATACGGCGTATCATGCCAATCATGGGGAGAGAGGCGATTAGTGGGGCTGGGTTCTTTGAGGCAGGCTGGTGAAGGATAATTGTCTAGCAAAGAACTCGGTTCTCAAGAGCAAGCAAAGTTAGGTTTGGCATAAGCACCAAGCTTGCCTACTGACCATTCCGTCAAGTTAAACCAATTTATCTATATATTTCATTTTCTTTTTTCCTGAAGGCGGAGAAGATACAGGCAAGAATTACAACGAACAAAACAAAAAATGAACTAGGAGGGGATGGGGGAGCAGCTGCCTAGATTTGTTACCTTGAAAAAGCACGGGAAAATTACAAATCTTTACAACCTATACAAAATTCCAAGTTTTACGGCTACAACTTTGTTTCCAGCTTGGCCAAAAGGAAATCTTCCACCTCCCCGCCCTCTACAAATCTTTAATCTGTGACTTTGTACACTCTTTACCTCTTTACGTAAGTAAGGTATGGATCTTGAGCAATGGTCAAGACATCTGGTCTATCTGCTTGGTTATAGGTTAGACATCGACGAATCAAATCCTGTAATCCATCAGGAATATGTACAAAATCATTGTCCGGCCAGTGCAGTGAAACTAAGACCCAAGCAAACACGCAGTGAAAACTGCCAAAACACGTCACTCACCTTTGCCTCGTTTGAGATAGTAGGCTTTGAAGGGAATTCAACCCTGCGAGCTTTTATAATTGTATCTTCACGAAGTATTCGTTCTTGGGTTTGGTCGTGCCCAAAAGGACGTCTGCCATAGAGCATTTGGTAAAATAGTACTCCAGCTGACCAGACATCAACCTGTATCCCAAGAAAGAGCATTTCAAAGAAGGTTAAAATAAAATACACGAAGTTTAAGCAGTTGATTGTCTCTGGTGATAACCAACTGTTGGAAATTCTTAAGCAGGACTAAACAGACTCAACCACTGAAAGGCTGATGAGCACACAATTCAGAGGAGCATGAGACCCAAAAATATGAGAAATCCTCATTTCAGAAAAATGCATTGTGTTTTCTTGGCTCTGGCTGTGACTAAATGTCTTCGATGGGGAGAAAATAGAGTTCACTTACCTTTGAAGATATTAAAGGTGTCTTGCTGAGCTCAAAACATTCTGGTGGCAAATACCTAAAATTACAAAAGAAAGCAGAATCAATATGTTGCCCAGGTAGCCAAACTAGAAAAGATTTTTTTATCACTAGTACGAGTGAAAGAGATGTCTAGTAAATTAGTGCAAGTGCATTCATGTCTTGAAAAAAAAAAGAATAGAACATTTACAACATCCAGGATAAATCACAAATGACAAACTGCAGTGTTACTCACCAATACGTTCCAGCTCCCTGAGACGTAAGTTCCATTCCCTGTGATCCAACATCTTCCTCCACAATCTTGCTAAGACCAAAATCAGTAACTTTTGCAATGCCAAATTCATCAAAAAGAACATTCCCAGGCTTCAAATCATAATGGATAATCTTCTGTGCTCTTTTATTCAAGTATACAAGGCCTTGAAATATCTGGACAATAATAATCCTAGCTTCCCTCTCAGGTAATACAGGTGTAGCTTTAAGAACAGCATCAAGATCTTTACCTGAGAAGAAAAAAAGGGTAAATGAAAAGAAAAAATCTGAGTACTGGAGGCAAATTCTATAACTCAAATGTTTGGATACTGTGAAAGATTGAGAGTTTTTAGTCTACTATACATCAAACTATAAACAGACCAACAGTTGTCAAGAGATTAAATGCCATACCACTACAGTACTCCAAGACAGTGCAGAACGTATTCTGGTCAATTTCAAAAATGTCCCAAAGCCGAACAATGTGATTATGCACCAATGTCTTATGAATATTGTACTCCCGCATTGCATGCCGAATGTAACTTTGCTTCTTATCCTCACTCCACTGAGCATTCAGACCATGAAGCTTACATGCAACATATCTATGGTCCACCAAATCATAAGCCTGCTGGAAATTTCTCACTTCAAATCACTGCAAAAAAATATGCTTTTACAATTGCCAATGATGGCAACAAAATGATCTAGACTTTTGTCATGGTAAATAGGAAACTTGATCAAACAAGCAGTAGTTAATATTTGAATCATCAAATGAACTGACTTGCCGAAGTTCTGACCTTGTAAACCTCACTAAATCCCCCTTTACCAAGAAGATTTAGAAGGGCATATCGGTGATTTAAAATCTGAAAATTATTAAAACGTGAACCATCCTCATCTCGTATCCGTTTCATTTCACGTATGAGCCGTCCCTTTTCCAGTTCATAGCGATCTCTTTCACGCAAAATAGTCTCTTCCTCCTGCAGTGAACCAACAACTCAATTGCAAGGGATGCATGTATAAATGAAAATTTCCAACTTTTGCAATCCTTACCAACTGCAGCATGGAGAGAACAGAATGACTTACACGCTTCATGCTCACGAGACGAGATTTAAAAATCTCATCCTGGATGAGAAAATCTTCTTCTTGTACTCCTGATTCTGCATCTGTACCATCACCCTTGTCTTCACAGCAACAGCAACTACTGTTAATACTCAGGAGGTTGCTCCATAAACAAAAAGTAACGGGGGGTGGGGGGGTAATACTAAGCGTGCATTTATTTTCTTCTCATTTACTTGTTGATAGGTTACATTTTTTGCTGGTGTTTGAGGCCACGACACCTCAGTGAGACATCAGTCTGTCACCCTGTAGTGCAGGGGGTGGCAGTTACAAGTGATAATAAACCATTTAGCACCAAAAGGTCAAACAAAATCCACCTGAGTTAGGAAATTATACACACAGGACAACATTTGAGCAATACATTATCATACACATATTGGTATGTAGGCATGCATGACAGCAAGCATGAGGCTTATCAGGAAGTAGATCATATCTATGGGGGTAACTTGGAAAGCCACAAAAGCTTCTCATAGTTTCTCGTAGCCAGAGGCACATGCCAATATTTTAGAGTGCTGACAGTCATGATGCCCTTGTGACCAAAGATCGCATAAGATTATATGTATATGTATGCTTTAATCATAGTCTAAAAGGGGCCAAAAGTATGCAAAAGGTGTAAAAAGAAGGTATTGCCAAATATTACAAGAAATATGTTTTACCAGATTGTCGTTTCTTCAATGATTTCCGCTGCCGCTCAATAGCCTCCTTAGTTTCTAATAACTGTCTCTGAAAAATAAATCATGAAAATAAATATTACAACCATAAATATAGTTCATTAAATAATTCCTTAACTGGAATTATTGCCTATTGAAACTAAAGACTGAAAAAACACAACAGAAAATTATAGCGACAAAACATGAAAGGCTGCAGGATTTAAGATATAAAACCCGTATATTGAGTTTAGTGGAATCATGGTGAAAATAGAAAGCAGCAAGCTATTAGTAGACAACATTTAAAACAATGTATTTTGGGATCTGTCAAAGCATAAGATGGGCACATTACCATTCAATGTGAAAAGAACATCTGTAATAGAACTGGCATAACAGCAAAAATCATTCAGAAGAATGATTATTGTATGAGCCATCAAGAAAATTACCAAAACCAAGAACATTAAAGATATGTGTATACATAAACCAAACATACATTTGTGTGTGTGGCATTTAACCTAAAAACAACTTCTATCAGATTTTATTTAAAGAATGAAGATATGCCTCAATCCTTGTCTTCTATATCCACTTCTGCTTCACGTGTTCTAAATGCACGGTAATTTAATTTAGTAGGGGGGGAAAATCAGTTTATAAGGACACAACCTTGAAAACACATAAAAAAAAAATCATTGTGAAGGAAAAATTGAGCTATATGAAGGTAAATGAACTAGGTAGGGGGGGGAGAGAGAGAGAGAGATCTGACGACAACATACAAGATGAATATTTAGATCTTTCAGCATTTGCCCATCCTCCCACGTCTCAGATATGATAGTTCCAGCTCTGAAATGGACAAAAGAACATAAGAACTCCCATATTAAGTGAAGGATGTAAGGAACTCGCGAAAGTTATAGATCCAAAACTTGGTGGTGTTATAGATTGTGTTTTTCCAAGTAGATTGTATTGGCCTTGTGTGAACAAACATGATCATTCTAGAGCCTATGCAAATGTTATAGAATCCAAAACTTCACATAGGGATAATACACAGTTCAAGAGATCATGGTCCCAGTTTGTTTGAGCTCCCTGCTGTCCAGATGCTGTTTACATTTGGTGGTCTTTTTCATCAATATTTATTTTTCATCTTTCTGCTTTTAAATCACTCAGACAGGGCACCAAGAGAGGGTGAAGGTCCATTCAAGCACATTTAGTTGAAGCTTAAAAGATGTGGGTATACCTGATAACACCCACACTGCCAAGTCTTAAAGAATCCTGGCGAACTTTCATCCTGGCTTCTTGTCTCTCTGCTTTTGAAACAGATATCAGCAGATCAGATATAATTTTCGTTCTCTGCATCGAGAAGGAAATGAATATTAAAAATGGTTACAACTCTGCTAATCACAAACTTATTACACTGTTCCATGAGGAAGCAGATTAATTTCCCAGTGAGAAATGAAAGCATCAGTATCAGGATTCCAAACTGAAGTCATGTGCAGATGGTATTAACTGACAATTTCAAATCAGGCCAATCAACAAGCACAGAACTCTTCACCAATGAATTGTAAGAATGCATGCCTAAGACTGCAGAGTTGATAATAACTGTGAACAATGGTTGAATTCTTCAACAATTTTCTCAAAAACAACTTCAATCGCAGAGCATAAGTACATTATGCCACTACGAAACTGCCTTGCAAATGCATCCCATAAAACATCTATGGCAACCTTTATAACAGTTGATGTATTATCATAGTAGCAAAGAAAAACCCACCCACTACAAAGTCTACCATAACATTCAAGAGGGAAGAACATAGCATGTCTGCCTCAATCTTGTTATATTTGGCTCTCAAAATTCTGTTTTGTAGGTGATGACATGAAATGATTGAAATAGGCAAATGTACAATCTAACAAGAATAATGTCAGTGCTTTTCTGCTAAAACAACATTAAATGTCTACTTCTTTTGAAGTTTCATTGTCTCCAGAACCTTCCCGAACCATTTAAACATTCACTGTTAAACAGCAAAAATTAATCTCTTTGTCACCTTTAATCTGTTCCCAATTTAAACGATGTAAATCTTTAGTAAAGCTCACAAAATTTGAAGCCAACAGCTTAACCAATTTGCTAAGAATCATATGGTATCATAGCATGCAAAGAAACTTTAAACATTTGGGTAATTTTATTACTATATATTATTTAATCAGCATGAGAGAGAGAGAAATAGATAAAGACCAAACTCCCAATAGCATACCTTTGGCTTCATTTGTTGTTCATAATCTTTGAGTTCCTTCAATTCCTATGCAGATAAAATAAAAGAGTATTAGCATTGTGGATAGTCAAAATCCATAAAGCAATGGCAAAAGTATACCTTTTCTAACTGGTGGCAGAGATCATGATTATTAGAGGCCTCTTGACGAGATTTACGAAGATCTTCCTCTAGAATGGAAACTTTTGCACGTAAAGATGCAAGCTCCTCCTAAATTAAGTTGAAAAAAAAAGGGATTAGATTTGCATGTAAAGATGCAATATGGAAGCACCCTGAGCCTTGAGGAAACCATTCTGCAAATTGCAAAGGAAACAACAACAAGAACAATAATAAAATCTAACAAAATGCAGGAATTCTAGGAATAGAAACAATTCAATACCAAATCACCCAACTGATACCTCTAAGGATATGTGATCATCATTTCTGAAGTGCTCTTTGGGCCTGTTATCCTGCATAGTGAATATTACCTGTCATTCTAAATAGATTTCTATAGACTGCATCCTATATTTCTCACCATTAAGCTGCAGCATAGGAGGTCAGTATGAATGAATAAATGTTTTTGGCTGTGGTCTTTAGTTCCTTACAGTCAATTACAAAAATAAATCAAAGGAAGAAACATCAATGAATTCAAAAAAGAAACAACTCAAACGCACTCGCCACATAGAGCTTAACCAAGGGAAAACTGATAGATGGCCTTCAAATCAGATCAACTCACTCATGACAATAAAAAGACGCATGACTATTTTTATGACCTCTTTTACAGTCACTGCAATCACATATCACTGTTATGATAATAAACATTAAATGAATATTATAAGAGTTACTAAAAACAAGGAGGGTTTGATTTGAGGAAAAAGAACTAAGAGTATTTTTAATCAAAATACTTAATGAAACATACGAAAGTCATTGCCAAATAAGTTTTCAAATTAAAATACAATTGGACAAGCCACTAAAATCATATGTCATTTGCCCATAGAGGCTTAAGTCTGTTACTGAAGCTCACTATCTGTTCCTCACTGGCAACCATCAGTCAGGTACCCTGCTGCCACAGGTAACTACCACAGTTTAGCATAGCCACCAAGATGTCTTATCTGGTTTGTTCCCTCATCAAACAATGAGCATTTCCTTTCTAGTGAATTCTCGATGGGTTCCAAAAAAAATAATTAATTGGTTATCTTGACATCAAAAGGCACCATGTTACAGGGAGAAACAAAGTTGCGGCTTCATTTTGGTAGTCTTATATGTGCAAATATCCCCTTCAGTTATGTAAAAGGGTATGGTAGTGCAATGTACTCCTTTTAGATGTGGTTATTATTACAACTCACTTCTTCAATAAACTTTGCAGCTACTCATCTAGAGCCTCAAAAATGTAGTTAATATCCTCATTTTCAAACAAAAAAAACATGGCATGCCTGGCTGCAGAAATGAAATACCAGATGTAGATTTCCCTAGCACATAATAAATTTCTTCCTTACCAACATACTTTCAGACACCGATTAATGGATCTAAAAGCATTAAATGCACACATAATGACATAAAGTATAAGTGGCGCAACCCTACAAGCAATTCAATCTATCATATGATCAGAAAATTGGCTCATTCGGTCATTTGCATCTCAACCTGTGCAGTCGCATCTTTAAAGTTTCCAACACACCCCATGGGTGTGGAAACTCCCTCTTTCACACATTGGTAGGTTATGTTGTTGAGGCATAAATGCATATTTTTTTGTCCTACACCAAATTAAGAGTAGGTGAACTGAGCCCCTAAAAGGAGTACCCCTTTTCTTTGCAATGATGAAATGAAATCTACAATAAAACTTAATTTTGTTAATTAGAGGAACCCAGGATTTTGTAGAATTTGTCAAGATAGAGCATGTACCTTGAGATACGAGTTCTCAAGCTGACCATTTGAAGGTGAGGCTGTTGAAACAGAAACTTGTGATCTAATCTGATCATTAGCTCTGGAACCACGACCTCTACCAGAATTAGACTGACCCCTGCCACGACCTTGTTTTTTCCTGTTTGTATCAGAACCGCCCTTGGTCTCTTCAGTTTCCCCGGTCTTTTGCCTTCCATCATTCACTGCCTGTGTCTTTTTATTGTTTTAATCAGAGATTAGTATGCAAATATTTTGCCTAAAATGAAAGTCAAAAGGAGGATTTATGGTAAAGAAACAGCCATAAGCAATATCTAACTAAACCTAGAAAAATTTATATAAGGATATGGGCTAAAGCACTTGACATGGAAACAATTTTACATTTCAGACCAAAGTAGATTGTCTAACATCAATCTACCTCAAGATGTTCGATGACAGCTGAATTATTATTTTCTTGTAATCTCTGGCGCTTCTGAGTGTTTGCTTGTATAAGAAATTCCCCTCCATTCTGCATAGAAGAATAAAAAAGACAAAATCATGGATCAGGAAAAATGAACAACTGACAAGTTACTGTAAAGACACAATTTTTATGCAAACAAGATGGCCTCAAAGAGATAACAATGCACAAAAACTTATTGCCAATTTCCAATCCAGTAGAAATTGCAAATATTTATTTCGCAAAAAGGTTTGATCAACTTCCTTGATCAAAATGAAAAGCTTTTCTGCACATGTAGCATTGCTACCCAAGTGCAGCGCGCATACTCAAAAAATTCCATGTGCACCATCCCAATCTAATTGTAACAGATCAACAGATTTTTCATGTGTATAAAGAGCAAAAAGAAGTTGCAATCACAAAGCCAGAAACTGACATGAACCTTGCTAAAATGTTTTTTACAGAAGAAATATTCCAACTTGAATATCTATTCATTGTCAGTTTTATCTAACCCGACACAAAGCAGAATGCTCACAGAATCCATCCTCTTAAACTCCCACACATAGAAACCAGAAAAACGAAAATATAATAAACCATGTTTCAGAAATAAAGAAAACTACTTTCTCAAGTAAAATCATCGTCCACTTTATCCCATCAGGAACATATATTATCAATGCGTAAAAATTCCACTTACATCTACAGGCTCCTTACAAAGTCCAAACGAAAGAAGACCAAGCAATCAATTCAACTTTCAACCAAAGTATGGTAAAGTACAAGCACATATGGAATGAATGTGAAGATGCTATGCCCTGGCATATATAAAGTATGATCAAACAAGACATATAATGATTCATAATTCAATAAAAAAAATATCAAACAGGTCAATGTAATTATCCTCCAACGTAACTCCACAATCAAAATTTTCAAAATTTCTATAAAACCCACTTCAAACTCATCAGCAAAAACATAAATAAATACAATGACACATGAAAAACTTACATCATCGTCAGAATCACTAGACTCTGCCAATTCCTCAGGAGGCCCAAATTTCGGACCAGGAGAAACAGAGGACCAAATGGGTTGCTGTTGCTGTTGTTGTTGATGCTGCGGCTGCTGTTGCTGTAGCTGAACAGGGGGGCCAGGAGTGACAGAAGGTACCTTGCCAGCCATACGAGCTTCAAGTTTAGCAATTTTAGTAGGCAAAGACTGGTCTGACTGGTTCGAAGAGTTCGAAGAGAAATGCATTAACATATCATCCGACATTGTGCGTCGAAAAATGGGTTAGGTTTGGAATTGGAAAATAAACCCTAAAATGTTAGCTTTTTGTGGGGAGAATCATGGGTTATGGAAAAGTAGTGATTTTTACAAGGAAATAAAGAGGGCGTGATCAAAGAAGAGACTAAAGAAGGGTCCTTTTTTAGGGTTTTGAAGATTAGTAAAGAAAAGAGGAATCAGAGAGGGAGTGAGGGAATTGGTAAGGACAGGAATAACCTGGGAAGGGCAAGGTCAAGTAAAGAATGATGAGGCTTTGGTTTGGTTTGGTTTTTTTGAAAAGATTTTCGTTTTGAGTGTATTTCTGGGCAAAGGAAAAACTGAGTGTCAACGGGGTATGTGGCTGTGTACTGGTTTTGATTTGGTCATGGGATATGTTGCGTAGATGGGTTTTGTTTAACTATTTTGAATTGGAAAACAATGAAAGAGACTGACTGAATAATGACTGTTGTGGAGTTATGTTTCGTGCTGGAGAGAGTTGTGGGGTAAAGAATTTGAACAGGTTAGGTCAAGAAAGGAAAGGAGAGAAGGGAATGGCAAGGAATGAGGACATGATGGATTGGGATGGTGCTGTGACTTGGGGCATTAGGTGGGGAGGGCTAGGGAGATCTGCCTAATGTCTTTGATAGCAAGGCATGTGATGGGAGCAAGACCACTCGTTTTAAAGCTATTCTATTGATCTTTTTGCGCTACTTGTGTTGTTGAGATTTGAGAAAAGAGAGGAGGAAAGGAAATATCTCAATTAAAACCCTCAAATTTCTCTTGTTTTCAATCAATTTGTAGTAAATTCGTTGTGATTCTTGGTGATAAAACATGACTAGAGTGTAAGCTCGATTGACAAGTACAGCCCTGTTTATAGAGAGGTCATGAATTTAAATAAAGGTTCTCGAGAAGTGAAATAAGCGGGTCAATCAATACGCAGCTAAGGCCTCATGAAATGAGCTATGCTTGATTCACCCCGTACAAAAGAAAATTGTGCAATGGGTTGGACCAAGGTTTCATGACATCTGGGCTGGTACAGCGTAACCTGTGATAGGACTTGTCACTTGTGCCAAAATAACACGTGAACCAGTATGTAGACAGGCTGACAATATCCTAATTTTGAGCATACAGGTTGGCCAGCAAACCTGTGATTTAGAAGATCAAGTTAGGTTTCAATTCTATAAAATCTCGTCCAAGCGGTTTAAAAAAAAAAACAAAAAAAGATTATTTTATTTTAGTTATCGATTCATAAATTGATCTAATGATGATTTTTTATTATGTCAAACCTCGGACCAAGTTTAACAATTATGGTTGATTTTAAAGTAAGGTTGATAAGAATCAGTTTTTTTTTTGTTTTTAACATAATCATAGAAGTTAAAAGAGAAGCTGGGTGAATATGACTGCATATTCTTTGCTGCTTTGGTTGCATGACATGCAAAGTAGACAAAGTCAAGATTCTAGGCCATGCAAGGAAGAACATGAAGGAAGTTGGGGTTCTGCTGGTGAGGAGTGTAAAAGGGGCTAGAGCAATTCTTTACCCTGTTGGTGGAGCAGGATGAGCTTAGCTTTGAGTTTCTCTCCATCTTGTTCTCCACCGCCGACGGTCTTTCTAAGAATAAATGCTTCCATCTGCTTTGCTAAGCTGATCCTGGAGCGATTATGGAGTTACATGGGATGCATGTCAGTCTTCTCCACCAGCTGACAATAACTAGATGGTTCCTGCTAAAATATTTGGCAATTGTCTCTGTTCGGTTTTTCTGTTCTTTTCAGTGGAGATTTTCCTTTCTGCTGTGTTGTTTCTTTTATATGCAATCCGGCAAGAGATGCGGTATTCCTAGCAAGGAAGGAGGGAATTTTATGGTGCTAAAACTGTAACTAACGGATACTGAAATAAACACAGAAAAGAGAGAATCATATTCAGTCCCCTAGCCTCAAACATTGAATATTCCAAAATTTCAACTTCTGTAGTGATCTTTTGGAAGTCTGGGATTCAAGAATTGACAATGATTCTGACATAAATAAATCAACAAAGTTCTTTCAGAAAGAATGGGGTAAAAGTAAGTTCCTCTCAACTTAAACCACTACCTATCCTTCAAAGGTTACAGCAAGGTGTGTGGATACATGCATTGAGGAAAGAATGTATAAATCACTAGAACAAGAGCATCCATGTATGAAAAAATGATCTGTCAATAACTTGCGCGCTAAAGGGATCAAAAAATTACATAACTTAGATGACTCCCGGAAAAATATTTGGGCTCCCCGCTTCAATAGTTGGAATATAATTCGCATTTCTACCACCAACCATTGTCTCTCCTCATCCCAGTATTGCCAGAGCTGCCAAATGTGTAACCAGAGTTGCCATATGCATGGCCATAGGTGTTCTATGCATGCCCTGAGTTGTTGTGCCCATACCCTGAGTTGTCCTGTGCATGCCTGAAGTTGTTATATGCATATCTGGAGTTGTTGTGTGCATGCCCAGAGTTGTTGTATCCAGGGCCAGAGTGACTGTATGCATGCCTGGGGTTGCTGTATGCATGGCCAGAGTTGCTGTATGCATGGCCAGAGTTGCTGTATGCATGGCCAGGGTTGCCAAACCTGGATGCTGAATATCTATGCTGATAAGGTGTTGCCGACCCTTGGAATGCTGAAGTTCCTGAATGACTCCAGTTATTTTTCTTAAAAGTTTGAGAACTTGACATATGATGGCCAGAAGTCATAGGAGAACTCTTGCAACCCTTGTAAGAAGGTGTTGAAGGAGAATTGAAATGGTTCATGGAATTAGACCAGGATACATCTCCAGGATCGTCTGTAATCCATCCACCTTTGTGTTTTGATTTTTTTGGTGTTGATTTAGATACATCTCCAGGATCCTCTGTAATCCATCCCCCTCTGTGTTTCGATTGTTTTGGTGTTGATTTAGATACATCTCCAGGATCCTCCATAATCCATCCACCTCTGTGTTTTGACTTCTTTGGTGTTGACTGGGATGAATTTGTTAGATGCTCTGCAATGTGGCGACCTTTATGTTTTGATTTTTGCGGTGTTGTACTGCCTTTCTCTTCGGACTTGGTTTTTCTCTTTTTACGAGCCTTGACAAGATCATGCGGGGCAGATTTAATTCCCAAGCTTTCTTTATTTTCCCTATGAGCTTTTAGAGTCAGGGTTAATAATTCACGATTCCTCCTCCCACCCTGCTTATGGTAAACAAATACTCGCTTTACTTATATTTTTAGGGAACACACACAATATTCTATGAAGGGAAACAGAATCTTTTGATGCTGAAGAAATGAAATATGATTAAGTGGCATATAAATGAACCTTCAGACAGTGATACACATATTTGCTGAAAAACTTACCCTAGCAGAACTGGTGCACTCACGTGCAAAATGCCCTCCTTCCCCACATCTGTAGCATGAACTAGGTGATTCTATCATAGAGGCTTCCTCGTGTAACCTTCCACAGTCCTACATAGATTGATACCAACGCATTGAAAGAAGGCTGGTCACCAGCAAGAAAATTTTGAAAAATAAAGTTCAAACCATCTCAGGAACAGTTGGGTGAAGAGAAACAATGTTGCAATTACATATGCCAATGTCAAGGGATTTGTCAAGATCCCATAACAGAGATTCCAAAGCATGGGCAATGTCAAAGTAGCCACAAGAAGTGTCTTGCACAAACAAAATCATATATTAGCAGTATAAAAACATGTGCACCAAGAATGTTAATGTCATGTAGGTTGTAAAAATAAGGCACAACTCCAGACCATATATTATCAAAGAACAACTTATCTAGAAAGCCACGCTGTATGTACGAAATGTGATATAATGTCCCTCACTTGCAAACTTAACAACAAGAGAGAAAAAAGTAAAGCCAAGACAATTGGAAAGAAAAACATCAGCAAAAGAAAGTTTCACCAACACTTTAAAATTCTAAACCACCATTGCTTGGACATCTACTGGGATCATGAAAGAATAACTATCAGCAATTGAGAAAGTAAAACAATATTGTCAGAGCTGAACCAAATAGCACAGGGATATTAATATAGAAACTATCATATTGACAGACCTAAACCTAAAATCACAAAATACAGTACCACTCTTTTCCACACATCATGTCAGCATGCATTCAGTCCAAGAAAGTATAGTGCACTTATAGATAAAATTTTGTCCTTAACCATAAGCATGAAAGGATATGCAGAAGGCACAAAGAGAGATGCCCATGAAGAGAGACACGTGGATATTGAAAGCAATGAATGGGACTTACCAAACCAGTATGACCTAGTTCACCACATCTGTAGCAAGAAACTTGTCTTGGACCATCATCGCCAGAGGTAAAACAACATAAATGGCCAAAACTCTTGCAGATGTAGCATTGTATTTCCTGAATGATGATAAAAAATTAAAAAAAGAAGAAGATAAGAAACAATAATGATAATGATTCAAATTAGAATAAGACCACAAACTTGTAGGCATGCAGGAAAGGGAAAAAAATTAGGCAACCACTGATGAAAAAGGTAGAACAACCTTGAGATCATCAACAGAATAATCGTTCATGCATGAGAGCATCTCATGCCCGGATCCCCCACATTTCAAACATATTTTTGAACTCTGATGAGTACCCTTATATTTCTCTGGACAATCTCTTGCACGGTGGCCACTTTCCTTGCAAATAAAGCAATCTTGTCCCTAAATAAAAAGTCAAGCATAACAAAACCCAGATTAAGCAGATTCTTCAACTCCCAAACCATTTACACAGAATCTCAACACAAACATAGACATATAGACAAAATATTCCGTCATTCCAGTGTTCTTATGTTCAGGTAAAATATTCTGTTTTTTTATAGTTTGCTCTCATCTATGATATTTACACTTCAAATGAAGGAACTAAGCTATCCATATTTTCATAAAGGGAAGGTAAAGGTCCTAGTGATTCAAAGCAACTGCAGACAAATACATTCAGAGGCTACTTACCACACATGTCTAAATCAAATAACTCAAAGCCCACATGTGTAACATTTAAACAATAAAAGTCATAGATAAATAACAAGTCACCAACTTCTGAATAGTTAAATCTTCACAAACCTTAGTGCATTGCTTAGCCCCATGCTCCAAACTCCCACAAACAAAGCATGGCTTAATCTTCTTTGTAAATGTCGGACAGTTCACCGCCATATGACCTTCCTCCCCACAGTTATAGCAATTTGACCAGCCACTATCTAGAGTATCAAAGTACCGTGGCCCCCGCTGACAGAATAAGTAAAACAGAGATACCAATCTAAGCCTTCCCATGAAAAAAGTGTTTCTTTCAAAAGTGCAGATCACAACAAATATTTTTTACTCACAAGAAGCTTTCGGAGCACAATATTAACAGAGTCCTCAACTGCATTTGCACCACCATCTTCAACCAGTTCTGCAGCCTCGTCTACCTCTACCTTCTCACTCTTCTCTGCCTTCTCCATTATCTCCGCGTTGTCAACTGTTTCCGCCTCTTCAATTTTATCCACCTCCTCTTCTTCTTTCGCAATAACAACCTAATTACACATAATTAAGTACACAATCATTAAAAAAAACCAATAAATCCTTAATACCAAAAGTAATCAATTTTCAAGCTCTAATAGTAGTAAATAATCAATTGAATTAAGAAAAAAAAATAATCAAGCTCTAAGAGACTAAACTCACTGAAACTTCCATCTTCTTCTCAACATTCTTTCTCTTTTTCCTCTTCTTCACCCCACGGGAACCCGCACTCGCCGATTCAGCCTCCATTGACGACGGCAACTCTATCTCCACCGCACCACCGTCTCTACCACCACCACCACCACCATCATCATCTAGAACGACAAAACCGTTGCCGTTTTCAGCCAATCTCGTCGCTCGCATTAACAGTGATTTCTCTACAATCTTCAAGCTCAGATCTTCATTCGCCTCTTCATCATCGCTACTAACCTCCGCTACAAATTTCTTCGGCTTCTCTTCTTCTTCTTCGATTACTTTGATTTTCGCTTTTCGCTTCTCTTTCTTTGCCATTTAATTAATTAAATTTAAGAAACCCTAATTTTGAAAAATCTAACCCTAATTTGATTTTTATGACGAGCGCAGGAGGAGAGATTTACAGTCAGCTAGGGTTTGGGTCGGTTCTTTTATTCAAATCGGTTCTATCCATGCGATTCTGATTCTGATTTAAGTTTTTAAAAAACCTCAAATCAGTCCCTAGTATATTATCTAGTTATCATGTGAGTTCCAAGAATAATAGTTGTTGATTACGTTGCTTATTGTTTTAGACATTTATTCAATTACATCCTTCTTTCCAAGTCTGTTAATTTTTCTGTCACATTTTCTTCAAAACCATGATGTTTTTTACACGATCATGCACCACGAATCATAGTACTTAAACTTGATCTGATATGGGTGATTAATTTGTGAAGTTCAGGATTTAAAGTGTGGCTTAAGTTAGATTTTAAGTTAAATTAAAAAAATATTGATTAATTGAAACTTAATTACCGAGTTTTTAATAATTTAATTGAGTTGATTAAAATTAAGTGTTGATAACAATTATTTTTTTAATATTAAAAAATATAATTTTAATAAAGTTGATTTGATCTTAATTAATCTATAAATTAACTTGGTGGTCTAGTGACTTAGATCCTTTTAGGGTGCGTTTGTTTTGCACCTGTTTTTGTATTTGCGGTGCAAAAAACGCAATAAGGTGTTTGGTAACTGTAAAAATTATGTTTTATATTGTAAGACCCACTAAAAAAATGAGTTTGAAACGCAGTTTTTGTGAAATAGTTTTTACATGCTTTTTTAACTGCGTTTCGTAAAACACTGTTTGTTTTTTTGTTTCAAAAGTGCTTTTGAAAAAAGTTAACAGTTTTTTATTTTTTTCTTTACTTCAAATTAATTTTTTTTTTGTGTTTTAGATAATTTTGATGCGCTGATATCAAAAATAATTTTTTAAAAATAAAAATACATTATTTTAATGCATTTCCAGATAAAAAGCACTTTAAAAAACAACCACAGCAACACAACTACCAAACATTTTATACATGTTTTTTTATTGCACATAAATCTCAATCATATTTTTTACCAAACACGTATCTAAATCCAACTAACCATACCTTACCATACTTTTTTTAAACCACAACCACAAACTATCTAAAAAACAAACACACTTTTTTAAAGTATTTTTAGTTATAAAATACATTAAAATGATTCTTTTTGGATTTTTATTTTATTTTTGATATTAACAAAATTATCCAAAAAACTAAAAAAAATCGATTTCATGATTTTTCAAGAAATGCATGTTTTTTTTTAATACACCTAAAAACAAAAACAAATACAGTACAAAACAAACAATAAAAATATTAGCACACATTATTAACTATTTAAATGTATATAATAAAAGGTTTATGGGTATAGAAATGGGTGTTGTTGATTCAATCTTTTGCTCCCTACCTTTTATTTTTATATAGATGTTTTTATATTTTTATATATTCTTATTGTTGCTAATAAATGCTACACGCGCGCGTGCACATATATAAAGAATTAATAGAAAATTGGAAGAAAGCTGAACGAAGGGACCATATTAAACACTTTTTAGAATAGAGAGACCAGTTAAAAAAAAAAGATCATATGGACCATAATAAGAAAATATAAAAACAAAGGGACCAAATATATATCACAAATCCAAAGAAAAACAGAGAAAACTCATTACCACTGGCCTCCAAAAATTCTCCTCCTCTCGTCCATCCATGGCTCCACTCTCTTCTTGCTCTTCTCTCCACCCTCTCTCTTCTCTCTCTCCTCCTTCCTCTTCTTCTTCAAAAACACGTCACTTTCTTCCAAAACTACCCCCCTCAAAGCCTGAAATCCCCTCTCTCCCCCGCTTCTCCTTTATCAACCATAATAGCAACTATAAACTCTATCACCACCAAGCCACACCAAGCCTTCTTTTTCAGCCACAATTTTTGCTCAGTGGCTTGGATACTCCTTTGGATACCCAAACTGCCCTCTCTATTATCAGTGTCTTTGCTGCCATTGCTCTTTCTCTGTTCCTGGGCCTGAAGGTAATCTGCATTCCTTTTCGTTTTCATGTTTTCCTTCATTTCTTGCTTTTAGTTTTACAGGTGCTGAAAAATTTTAGATTTTGATTCATTAATCTTAATGGGTTTTTGCAGGGGGATCCTGTGCCTTGTGAGAGGTGTGCAGGAAATGGTAACTTCTTTTTCTTTTTTAGCTTTTCGGGTTTTGATGATTATGTTTGATGAAAGCTTTAAGCATTACTTTTAATTGCTTGTTATGGAAATGTTAACGATGAGTGCATGAATTATCCCACCAAAGTGAACTAACAAATGTTGAATAGTTTAGCAGTTAGCTCAGGACTCATAAATTTGAAGTTTTAGGACTGCCAATATTTAGAACATTGGAGTTATATTATTGAAACGAAGGCACCAAATTTCGATGCTTATTGTGTCAATTTGGGTTTGTGATGGTGTTTTTGTGACCGTTGTGTCAATTTATTGGTTTATGTTTTGGTATCTTTACTATTTGGTTTAGGTCAGTGAAATGGATGCTTTCAGTTTAATTTTGAGTTAAACAGGTCTGTTTAGTGCCAACGTTTGGGGTTTTTCTTGGCAATTCAGTGTTGTGTTTGAGTTCTGTAATCATGTCATTATTGAAAATACCACCTCTCTCCAAGGAAATCCTTGGTATTCTTTTCTCCTGGTCAATTTGTTGATGGTATTAACTCTTCAAGATTGATCCTTTTCTTGATTTCTATTTCCTTCTCAGGGGAGGAAAGACAGTTAGCCCGTATTTGACATGATGGAATTTGATGAAGTATTTAGAATTTAAAGGAAGTGTGGTTTTGAAAATCAACTTGGTTTGAAGCTGGTATTGTTTTGTAAAAGTCCTGTTTTTTTCTTGGATTCTGGTAATGGGACATGCCTGCCTTTTGATAGAAGATGTTAATAAGTATTGTTATTTGTGAATTCCTCTGGATATGAGTTGCTATTTCCCAGTTCTCTATTTTGAACCACACTTTACCATGAGGTGGTATGAAATACTATAGC
>Ga0307511_10001518_pt1 | contig 24541 bp, 18 predicted proteins | sample 13_EM_MG_FD_200266 | JGI IMG/M metagenome (GOLD analysis project Ga0307511, IMG submission 200266) | Populus trichocarpa ectomycorrhiza microbial communities from riparian zone in the Pacific Northwest, United States - 13_EM | ecosystem: Host-associated > Plants > Roots > Unclassified | place... | reverse complement strand
CCAATCATCAGATGATGACCGGAGACGGGGTATCAACATATCTGGCGTTGATTTTTGGCACGCTGTTGAGTTCTCAAGGAACGGACGCTTCCTTTGTACTCACCCTCTCGGGCTTTCCTCCGGGCTTCCCTTCGGTGTTCCAAACTCTATCAGTGTTTTTCCGGCCCCCTGACCACCGTCCTGCGAGCATGCAGAAGGTGACCCCGGGATAGGATCTGACAAGTTGGGTGCTGCCAGGTCAAGCAAAGACGCTTGGTCGCGTCGCTCGGCCTCAAGCAGGAGTACGACTGTACATGCGGCCGTAGAGCAGGTGCAAATCGATTAGAGGTGTGGTCTAGACCACTAATTCAGACCTCTCGGACGGAACCGGTAGTACATATGACATACCCTGCTGCTCAGTGTGCCGTCCGGGACAGGCAGTGACGGCCCCATCACACATCCACCCCTGGGAGGCTTCCCATGACCAGCGTGACGTCCCCGCTCGCAGGACGCGCCATCGGACTGACCGAGGTGCCCGATCCGGTCTTCTCCGGGGCCATGGTCGGCCCCGGCACGGCCATTGACCCCGTACGTGAGCCTTCCGAGGCCGTCTCTCCCGTGGACGGAGTCATCGTCTCCCTCCACCCGCACGCCTTCGTCGTCGTGGACAGCGAGGGGCATGGTGTTCTCACCCATCTCGGTATCGACACCGTGCAGCTCAATGGCGAGGGTTTCGAACTGCTCGTCAACAAGGGCGACACAGTCACCCGGGGTCAGAGTGTCGTGCGCTGGAACCCGGCCGCCGTCGAGGCCGCCGGCAAGTCCCCGGTGTGCCCGATCGTGGCTCTTGAGGCCACTGCCGAGTCCCTCTCCGAGCTCCGCGAGGACGGCGATGTGAAGGCCGGCGACAGACTCTTCTCCTGGGAGTGACGTCAGTGCCGTCGTATGACGGTGTGCAGGACAACCACCGCGGCGGCGGGACCCGCCGCACTATCGGAGACGGGTGAGATGGAGACAACGCTGCGAGGCGTCGGTGTGAGCCACGGTGTGGCGATCGGCGAGGTTCGGCACATGGGGACGGCGGTTCTGGAACCACCTGCCAAGCAGATTCCGGCGGAGGATGCGGAGCGTGAACAGGGGCGCGCCCGCCAAGCCGTGGACGCTGTGGCGGCCGACCTGATGGCACGCGGCAATCTGGCGGGCGGCGAAGCCCAGGCGGTGCTCGAGGCCCAGGCCTTGATGGCCCAGGACCCCGAGTTGATGACGGACGTGGATCGCCGTATCTCGGTCGGCAGCACGGCCGAGCGGGCGGTGTACGACGCCTTCGCCGCCTACCGTGCCCTGCTGGCGAATGCCGGTGAGTATCTGGCCGGTCGGGTGGCCGACCTCGATGACGTGCGGAATCGTATCGTCGCCCGGTTGCTCGGGGTTCCGATGCCGGGTGTTCCGGACAGCGACGAGCCGTACGTGCTGATCGCTCGTGATCTTGCGCCGGCCGATACGGCGCTGTTGGACCCGACCCTCGTGCTCGGTTTCGTCACCGAGGAGGGCGGGCCGACCAGTCACAGCGCGATCCTGGCGCGGGCGCTCGGTGTGCCCGCTGTGGTGGCGCTGCCGGGGGCCGGTGAGCTGGCCGAGGGGACGGTTGTCGCCGTGGACGGCAGCACCGGCGAGATCTTCGTGAACCCCACTGATGAGAAGAAGGCCGAGCTGGAGGCCGCGGCTGCCGCGCGCAAGGCCGCTCTCTCCGCTTCCACGGGGCCGGGTGCCACCTCCGACGGCCATAAGGTGCCGTTGCTCGCCAATGTCGGCGGGCCTGCTGATGTGCCGGCCGCGCTGGAAGCGGGGGCCGAGGGTGTGGGGCTCTTCCGTACCGAGTTCCTTTTCCTGGACGACAGCAAGAACGCGCCGTCCGAGGAGAAGCAGGTCGAGGCATACCGGCAGGTGCTCGAGGCGTTCCCCGAGGGGCGTGTCGTCGTGCGGGTGCTGGACGCCGGCGCGGACAAGCCGCTGGACTTCCTGACGCCCGCCGACGAGCCGAACCCGGCCCTGGGTGTGCGCGGGCTGCGTTCGTTGCTCGACCACCCCGACGTGTTGCGGACTCAGCTGACCGCGCTCGCGAAGGCCGCCGAGGGACTGCCGGTCTACCTCGAGGTCATGGCCCCCATGGTCGCGGACCGCGCGGACGCGAAGGCGTTCGCGGATGCGTGCCGGGAGGCCGGCCTGCGGGCGAAGTTCGGCGCGATGGTGGAGATTCCGTCGGCCGCGCTGCGGGCGCGCTCGATTCTGCAGGAGGTTGAGTTCCTGTCGCTGGGGACCAACGACCTCGCGCAGTACACGTTCGCCGCCGACCGTCAGGTGGGTGCGGTGTCCCGTCTGCAGGATCCGTGGCAGCCCGCGCTGCTCGACCTGGTGGCGATGTCCGCCGAGGGGGCGAAGGCCGAGGGCAAGAGCTGTGGTGTCTGTGGCGAGGCAGCGTCCGACCCGCTGCTGGCTTGTGTGTTGACCGGTCTTGGGGTCACCTCCCTTTCCATGGGCGCGGCTTCGATTCCTTATGTGCGGTCGACGCTGGCGAAGTACACGCTGGCTCAGTGCGAGCGGGCCGCCCTGGCGGCCCGGGCCGCCGACAGTGCCGAGGAGGCGCGCCAGGCGGCTCAGGCGGTGCTGTCCGGCGAGTAGTCGGGCAGCAGGAAGACGTCTGTCGGCTCTGGTTCAGGGGCGCCCCGCCACCAGGTGGGGCGCCCCTGGCGTGTTCAGTGGTGGTGTCCTCCCGGGGGCTGTTCCAGGTCGCCGAGGTCGGGTGGCACGCAGTAGTCGACGCCTGATTCCGGGGAGATGAGGTCTCCGGATTCGACGTCGGTGCAGTAGGCGTCGAAGACCTCGCCGGCGGTCAGGGGTTCCAGGCCGTCGCCGCGAAGACGCCAGCCGTAGATGCAGTCGGTGGTGTCGGGGTTGGTGGTGCGCATGACGAGGCCGCCGGGGCTTCGGGTGGCGATGCCGAGGGCGAGGACGCTGGTGAATTCGAGAGCTTCGACGTCGTCCAGGTGAGTGGCTCCGTCCTCGTCCTGGTCGGCGTGGAGGGCGCAGACGATGGTTTCCGGTGTTCCCGAGACGCTGCAGACCAGATGTCGGTTGCCGGGGCGGGCCGTGTCGAGGATGCGGACGAGGAGGCCGGAGGCCCGGGTGAAGGCCGCGCGGCCGATGTCCTCGCCGCAGGTGGCGCAGGTGCCGAGGCGGGCCAGGAGTGTGGTCACGTACTCCCAGGTCGCCTGGCGGACGGCCTCGTCGACGAGGGCCGGGAGGAGGTCGGCGAGGGGTTGGCCCTCGTAGGGCAGGGTGGGGCCGGTGGTGGCGAGTTCGGCGGTGAAGCGGGTGCGGCTCGACGGGTTGTCGGGGTCCAGGCCGCTGTCGGCGCAGAACTCGGCGTATTCCTGGGGGTCGAAGAGGGCCACGCTGGTGTGGCTGCCCTGGGAGGCTCGACTCCTGAGGAGTGCCTCCACTTGTCGGAGGTAGGCGGTGTGGTCGTCGAAGGTGAAGCTGCGGTAGCGCCGCATGGCGCGGAAGTCCTGCTCGTCGGTCAACAGGCCGATGGTGCCTGCGATTTCGCGGCGCAGAACGCGTCGCATGGTCTGGTGGTCGGTGTGCGCCATGTTTCCCCCTGTGCGCGGTCGATCAATGCTCACTCACAGTAACCGGCGGCACTGACAACGGCGTCCGAGCGAGCGGTTCGCGGACCAGGCGGTGCTGAATCATGCAGGTCAGAGCGATGGCGGCGCCGAAGACGGTCCAGCCGAGGGGGCCGCTGGCGATGGCCGCGGTGACCGCGAGTGGGCCGATGCTGCGCTGGGTCGATTGGGCGAGTCCGTGGACGCCGAGGTAGGCGCCTTGCGCGGTGCCGGGTGCGAGGGCGACGGAGAGTTCCCAGGAGACGGTGGCGTGCAGCATTTCCGCCATGGTGAAGGCGGCTGCCGAGGCGGTGAGGAGCACTGTCGCGGTGATGGCTCCGCCGGTGGCCGAGAGCGCGAGGGTGGTACCGCCCAGGGCGAAGGCGGCCGAGAGCGGTATCAGCAGGTTGCGGGCGGCCGTCGTCGTGGTGCCGAAGTGGGCCAGGGGGACTTGGAGGGCGACGACCATCACGTTGTTGAGGACCATCAGCAGGGGTGCCAGGCCGTGCGGTGCCTCGCTGGCGTGGGCGATCCACAGTGGCAGGCCGACCTTGAAGACGGCGTCGTCGAGGAAGAGGACGGTCTCGGTCGCGACGTAGGCGAGGTAGGTGCGGTCGCGCCAGGGGTTCGGGGGCTTGTTCGCGGGTGGCGCGTCCTTCGATGTCGCCATGACGCGCTGTGGTGACGGGGGTTCGCCGCAGCGCACGGTGAGCGTGGCGACGGCGACGAAGGAGAGGGCGTCTCCGAGAAGGAGCCAGTGGTAGGCGGCGGTTGTGCCGAGGGCGAGTGCGCCCGCTGCGGCGAGACCGCCCAGGGCCCAGCCCGCGTTGGCGACGGTTCGGCTGATGGCCTGGTAGCGGATGCGGTCCGGTCCGGCCACGCGGGTGGCGTAGAGCTTGGTGAGCACGTTGGCGGCGCGGTCGCCGAAACCGCCGACGGCCGAGAACGCGATCAGGAGGACGTAGTTGTCCGTGGTGAGCAGGGCGAACGAGGCGAGGGCGCGCAGGAGTTGGAGGGCGGTGAGGACGCGGGTGAGCGGGAACCGGTCGGCGAGGCGACCGCCCAGGGGTGCGCCGGCGATGCCGATGGCTCCTGCGATCGCGGCAAGGGTGCCGACCTGGGCGACGGAGAGATGCGAGACGTAGGTGAAGTACAGGACGGACACGGAGGCCCACAGGCCGCTGCCGGTGCGGTCGACGAGGGCGATCGCGAGCATTCTGCGACCGTCGCGTCCTCCGGGTATGCGTTTCGGCCGTACGACTGTGCGACGGGTCGTGCTCACCGCTCCCCCTTGCATCGCATTATGTATTGATACATAGTTGATGACGTGGCAATACAATATGGGATCAGTGGTACGACGGCCAAGGGGATTGCCGCGTCCGTCGAACGGTGCGTGGCCGAGGGCGTGTTGGGGCCGGATGCCGCGCTGCCTCCGGTGCGGCGGCTCGCGGACGAGCTCGGCGTGAGTCCGGGCACGGTCGCCACCGCGTACAAGGAGTTGCGGCAGCGAGGCATCGTCGTCACACGCGGGCGGGGCGGGACCGTGGTGGCACAGGCTCCCGCCGTGGCGTCCCGACGGCCGCCCCGGGTCCCGGAGGGGCTGCGGGATCTGGCCGGCGGCCACCCCGACCCGTTCTTCCTGCCCGCGTTGGTGCCGCCCTCGCGGCTGTCCCCGGGTGCGCGGTCGCACCGGTCGACGCCTCGGCTTGCGCGGTTGGAGGAGGCCGTACGGCACTGGCTCGGACGCGACGGTGTGCCCGTGGAGCAGGTGACCTTCGCGCACGGTGCGCTGGATCTGATCGGGCGGCTGCTGTCGGTGGAGTTTCGGCCCGGGGACGCGGTGGCCATGGAGGATCCCGGGTATCACCATCTGCTGGACCTGGTCGCGGCATTGGGGCTGCGGAGCGTGCCGGTCGCCGTGGACGACGAGGGTCTGCGTCCCGATGCGCTGCGTGTGGCGTTGCGGGCGGGGGTGCGTGCCGTGGTGTGCAGCCCCCGGGCGCAGAATCCGTACGGCGGCAGCTTCTCGGCCGCACGCCGCGACGCCCTGGTCGAGGTGCTCCGGGACGGGCCCGAGGTGCTCGTCGTGGAGAACGATCACGCGTCCGCCGTGGCGGGCGCTCCCCTGTGGTCGCTGGCTTCCGGTGGGTTGGCGCGCTGGGTGCATGTGCGGACGGTGAGCAAGTTCCTCGGCACCGACCTGCGGTGGGCCGCGGCTGCCTGCGATCGGACCACGCTGGCGCGGCACGACGGGCGGTTGCTGCTGACGTCCGGCTGGGTGAGTCATCTCCTCCAGGAGACCGTCCACGGGCTGATGACGGACGACGGCACGCGCGCGTTGGTCACGCGTGCTCAAGAGGCGTACGAACTGCGCCGGGAGACCCTCCGTGAGGAGCTGGGCGACCGTGGGATCACATCGCACGGGGCGAGTGGGTTGAATGTCTGGGTGCCGGTGCGGGACGAGTCCGCAGTGGTCAACGGGCTGCGGTCGTACGGCTGGTGGGTCGCCGCGGGGGCGCGGTTCCGGCTGTCGTCCGAGCCTGGGGTACGGATCTCCGTCGCCGAACTCGAGCCGGCCGACGCGGTGCGGCTGGCCTCGGACTTCGCCGCTGTGCTCGGCGAGGGCGAGTCCGAGGCCACCTATGGAGGGTGATCGGCCTCTACGGGAGGGCGATCAGGCGCGTTTGCGGGCGAGGTCCTCGTAGAAGCTCAGCAGGTCGAGGTTGTCGATGGAGCCCGGGTTGACCGCCTTCTCCAACGGGGTGCCCTGGAGGAGGCGTTTGACGGGTACCTCGATGCGTTTTCCGGTGAGGGTGTGCGGGACGCCGGGGACCTCGATGACCTCGTCGGGGACGTGGCGCGGGGAGAGTTGTTCGCGGATCGTCTGCTTGATGCGGCCCAGGAGGGCGTCGTCCAGTACGACTCCGGGGGCGAGGTGCACGAAGAGGGGCATCCAGTAGCCGCCGTCGGGCTGCTCGATGCCGATGACGAGGGACTCCTTGATCTCCGGGAGCCGTTCGACCGCTTCGTAGATGTCGGCCGAACCCATGCGCACGCCTTGGCGGTTGAGCGTGGAGTCGGAGCGGCCGTGGATGACGACGGAGCCCCGGGAGGTGACGGTGATCCAGTCGCCGTGGCGCCACACTCCGGGGTAGGTGTCGAAGTAACTGTCGTGGTAGCGGGTGCCGTCGGAGTCGTTCCAGAAGTAGATCGGCATGGACGGCATGGGGTTGGTGACGACGAGTTCGCCGACCTCGTCGACCAGGGGGTGGCCGTTCGGGTCCCAGGACTGGAGGTCGGTGCCAAGGCCGGGGGCCTGGAGCTCGCCGATGTACACCGGGAGGGTCGGTACGGCTCCGGCGAAGCAGGAGCAGACGTCCGTGCCGCCGCTGACCGAGGCGATCCACAGGTCGTCGCGGACCTCGTCGTGCAGCCAGCGGAACCCGTCCGGGGGGAGCGGTGATCCGGTGGTGGCGACGCACCGCACCTTGGAGAGGTCGAATTCGCGGGACGGGTGCACGCCGGCCTTGCGGCAGGCCATGACGTACGCGGCCGAGGTGCCGTAGAGGGTCGCTCCGGTGCGTTCGGCGATGCGCCACTGGGCGGCCGTGTCGGGGTACCCGGGGCTGCCGTCGTAGAGGACGATCGTCGTGCCGGTCAGGAGGCCGGAGACGAGGAAGTTCCACATCATCCAGCCGGTGGACGTGTACCAGAAGAAGCGGTCCTCGGGGCCCAGGTCGCAGTGCAGGCCGAGTTGTTTGAGGTGTTCTACGAGGATGCCGCCCTGGGACTGGACGATGGCCTTGGGGAGGCCTGTCGTGCCGGAGGAGTAGAGCACCCACAGGGGATGCTCGAAGGGGACCTCTTCGAAGACGGGTTCCACGTCGGCCGAGGTGAGGGACGACCAGTCCAGGGCGCCTTCGGGGGCGTCGGTGCCCAGGAGGGGGATGTGGACCACCGCGCGGAGGGTGGGCAGTTCGCGGCGGAGTTCGGCGACCGTGTCGCGGCGGTCGTGCTCCTTGCCGCCGTAGCGGTAGCCGTCGACGGTGAACAGGACGACCGGCTCGACCTGTTGGAAGCGGTCCAGGACGCTGCGGGCGCCGAAGTCCGGGGCGCAGGACGTCCAGACGCCGCCCACGGCGGCTGTGGCGAGCAGGGCGGCGACGGCTTGCGGGATGTTCGGGAGGTAGCCGCTGACGCGGTCTCCGGGGCGTACGCCGAGGGTGCGCAGTTCGGCGGCCAGGGAGCCGACCTGGCGGCGGAGCTCCGCCCAGGTGACCGGGCGCGGTTCGTGGGTCTCGTCGACGTACAGGAGGGCCGGTTCGTGCGCGCGGGTCGCCGACGCGCGCAGGGCGTGCTCGGCGTAGTTGAGGGTCGCTCCGGGGAACCAGTGGGCGCCGGGCATCGAGCGGTCGCCGAGCACGCGCGCGTAGGGGGTCGAGAAGCGGACGTCGAACCACTCGGTGACGGCCTGCCAGAAGGTGTCCAGTTCGTCGACGGACCAGCGGTGCAGTGCCGCGTAGCCACCGTCGGCGGGGGCTCCGTGGTGTTCGGCCGCCCAGGACTGGAACCTGGTGACCTGTGCCTGGGCGATGCGTTCCGGATCTGGTTGCCAGAGCGGCAGGGGGTTCGCGGTCGACATGGGGCGGCTCCCGGGACTGTGCGCGTCGTGTGCGTCGGTCGCGCACGTGCGGGGGTGTGCGCGTGACGCGGCTGACACGGACGATGCCATGTGATCGACTTCTGCACCAGGGCACTCTCCACATGGTCCGCGCCGTGAAGATGTGGTCCCACCACGGGTGAACGGAAGTTGAACGACGCGGTTATCCGGGGCTCGTAATGGCAGGGTGAGCAGCATGGACGGTCGTGACCTGGTGCGTTCGGTGAGGGTGGTCGGTTCGACGGGGGCGGCGCAGGGGTTGCGTACCGTACGGGCGGCGTGGCGCAGGAGGCGTGCCGACGCCAGCGGGCTGCCCGCGCGAGGGGCCGAGCGGGCGCGGGTGCCCGGGCCGGTGCAGGACGCGGAGCCGGGGCCCGGTGGCGGAATCATCCGGTTCAGTCGTTCCGAGTTGCGCATCACCGTCGCTGTGAACGGGGCGGTCTTCTGGGGCTGGGACGGGGCCCCTCCGGAGCCCTCGTACGCGCTTGCCGGGCGGTGCCCCGAGCCGGACCCCCGGGCCGTCCTGGAGCCGGACAAGGACGGCGGCTGGCGGGTCGTGGCGGAGCGGGTGACGGTCGCCGTGTCGCGCCACGGTGCGGTCGAGGTGCGTACGCCCGGTGGTGTGACGCTGCGCCGGGATCTGCCGCCGCGCTGGTGGGAGCCGGTCGGCGGGGGCACGGCGCGCTGGATGCAGCGGTCGGAGGTGGCCGCGGACGCCCGGTTCTTCGGGCTCGGCGGGCGCGCTTCGGGCCCCCGGCTGCGCGACGGGACGTACCGGCTGTGGAACACCGACCCCGGGCGGGCCTTCACACCCGGGGACGATCCGCTGTACATCACCATGCCGGTGCAGCTGGTGGTGGCCGACGCGGCCACGCATCTGGTGTTCCACGACACCTCCTGGGACGGCACCGTGACGCTGCGGGAGGGCGAGGAGGGTGCCGGTTCCGGGCACGACCGGGCGGGGGCGTCCGAGCTGCGGATGGACGGCGGTCCGCTGCGCTGCTGGGTGATCGTGGGCACTCCCGCGCGCGTGCTGCACGCCTGGGTCTCACTGACCGGTGCTCCCGCGCTGCCGCCGGCGTGGGCGCTGGGGCACCATCACGCGCGGTGGGGCTTCGGCAGTGAGCAGGAGGTGCGGCGGATCGTCGCCGGCTATCAGGAGCGCGGTCTGCCTCTGGACGCCGTCCACCTGGACATCGACCACTACGACGAGCACCAGGTGTTCACCGTCGACCACGAGCGGTTCCCGAAACTGCCGGTGCTCGCCGAGGAGTTGCGGCGGGACGGCATCCGTCTGGTGTCGATCGTCGACCCGGCGGTGAAGGCCGAGCCAGGGAACGCCGTCTACGACAGTGGCACGGCCGAGGACGCCTTCGTGCGGGACGCGTCGGGGCGGCTGGTGCGGGGCGTTGTATGGCCCGGGGAGGCGGTTTTCCCGGACTTCACGCACGCGCGTGTGCGGGAGTGGTGGGGCGGCCTCTACCAGGAGCGGCTCGCGCAGGGGTTCGCGGGTTTCTGGCACGACATGAACGAGCCCACGTCGTTCGCCGCCTTCGGGGAGTCGACGCTGCCGCGTTCGGCCCGGCACGACCTGGAGGGGCGGGGCGGGGACCATCGTGAGGCCCACAACGTGTACGCGCTGTGCATGGCCAGGGCGGCCTACGACGCATTGCGCGAACTGGCCCCCCAGGAGCGGCCGTTCCTCTTCTCGCGCTCCGGGTGGGCCGGAATACAGGCCTACGGGGGCACCTGGTCCGGCGATGTCGCCACCGGCTGGCCGGGGCTGCGGGCCTCGCTGTCACTGGTGATGGGACTGGGGCTGTGCGGGGTGCCGTACTCGGGGCCGGACGTCGGCGGCTTCGACGGGAGTCCGTCGCCCGAGCTGTATCTGCGCTGGTTCCAACTGGGCGCGTATCTGCCGCTGTTCCGCACGCACGCGAGCCTGCGGGCGGGGCGGCGCGAGCCCTGGGAGTTCGGTGCCGACGTGCTGGAGCACGCGCGCGTGGCGCTCGTCGAGAGACGGCGGCTGCTGCCGTACTTCATGACGCTGGCGCATCTGGCGCGGCGGACCGGGGCGCCGTATGTGCGGCCCCTGTGGTGGGGTGCGCCGGAGGATCGTGCGCTACGGGACTGCGAGGACGCCTTCCTGCTGGGTGACAGTCTCCTGGTGGCGCCGGTGTTCTACCCGGGGTCGGACCGGCGTGCGGTGCAGCTGCCGCGGGGTCGTTGGTACGACACGGAGACGGAGCGGGCGTACGAGGGGCCGGCTCAGGTTCTGGTCGATTCCCCGTTGTCGCGGATTCCGGTGTTCGCGCGCGCGGGTGCCGTCCTGCCGGTGCGCGGTGCGGACGGCGGCCTCGAGCTGGAGGTGTGGGCGCCCGCCCGCGGGCGGACCGGGGGCGGGCTCGTGGTGCCGGACGCGGGCGACGGCTGGGAGGAACCGGAGATCGAGCGGTACGTCGCCCGCTGGGAGGGCCGGCGGGTGGTCGTGGAGCGGGAGTCGGAGGACGGCGTGAGCGCGCCGTCCTGGCCGGTGCGGGTGCGAGGGCTGGGCGAGGGCTGACCTCAGATGTACCGGCCTTCGAACCAGGCCCTGACGGCCACGGAGTGGAGCGGGAAGGCGAGCTCCTCCGGCCTGCGCAGGAGGTGCCAGCCCTCCGTCTCGTCGGTGGCGGCGGACTTGGGCAGGGTTTCGACCGAGCGTTCGGGGAGGACGCCGAAGAGCAGGAGATGGCCGTCGGGCGAGCTGATCGCGTCGACGAGTCGTACGTCGCGGCTCGCGGCCTCGATGCCGGTCTCCTCCCTGAGTTCGCGAACGAGGGCCTGCCGCCAGTCCTCGCGGTCGTCGACGTAGCCGCCCGGCAGCGCGACGCCTCCGCGCGCGGGAGCGACGGTTCGGGTGATGACGACCAGGGCGGTGCCCTTCGTGTCGTACACGGGCTGGAGTGCGACGGCGACGGGCAGCGGGTTGCGGTAGGCGACCGTGCCGCAGGCCTGGCAGGTGCGGGGCCAGCCGGAGACGCCCTCTCCGTAGGGCGATCCACAGCTCGAACAGTGGGAGTCCGGCGCGGAGTTGGGGACGGAGCCTTGAGTTTCGAACACCCGGCGGACTGTATCCGATCAAGCGGAGGGAGTCTTTCCGGGGGCCGTGGGCGGAACGGGAAACGGCCGGAACCACCCCCGTGGGCCCCGGCCGTCCCTCCCGGTATCACGACGCCGTAGGTGGCTCGATGGTTCACCGAAACGCCCTGCTCATTTTCCGTTGCCCGTGGCACACTTCTGACGTTCCGTCAGATCCAGTGCTGTGGAGGGACGTTGTCGCGGACACGCACACCTGTGGTCACCGATTGGTTCACCGGGGACGGGGACGCCTTCCGGCTGCTCGGCACGCGTTGCTCGGCGTGCGCCTCGGTCTTCTTCCCGCGCGAGGACGGCCATTGCCGCAATCCGGCCTGCCCGGGCGGCGACCTGGAGGAGGTCCCGCTGTCGCGGCGCGGCCGTGTCTGGTCGTACACGGACAGCCGGTACCGGCCGCCGTCACCGTATGTGAGCGATCCGGAACTTCCGTGGGAACCGTACGCGTTGATCGCTGTGGAGCTGGAGTCCGAGCGGATCGTGGTGCTGGGACAGGCGGTTCCCGGGATCACCGTCGCCGATCTGACGGTGGGCATGGAGGTGGAGGTCGTCCCCGGTGTGCTCGACGAGGACACGGAGACGACCTGGACGACCTGGCACTGGCGGCCTACGGGGGTGACGGCATGACGGGGGACGTGGCGGTGCTCGGCGCGGGAATGCACCCCTGGGGCAAATGGGGGCGGAGCTTCGTCGAGTACGGGACGGCGGCGGCCCGGGCGGCGCTCGCCGACGCCGGGCTGGAGTGGCGGGACGTCGGCTCGATCGTCGGCGCGGACACGGTGCGTGGCGGGTACCCGGGGTATGTGGCGGGCGCGACGTTCGCCAAGGCGCTGGGCTGGCAGGGCGCCCGGGTCGCGAGCGTGTACGCGGCGTGCGCCTCCGGGGCGCAGGCCGTCAACGCGGCGCGGGCGCAGATCCTGTCGGGGATCGCGGACGTGGTGCTGGTCGTGGGTGCCGATGCCGCGCCCAAGGGGTTCTTCCGGCCGGCCGGCGGGGACCGGCACGACGATCCGGACTGGCTCCGCTTCCGGGTCCTCGGGGCGACGAACCCGACGTACTTCGGGCTGTACGCGCGTCGGCGGATGGCCCTCTACGGGGACACCCCGGAGGACTTCGCCCGGGTGAAAGTGAAGAACGCCGCCCTGGGAGTGCTGAATCCGTACGCGCGCTACCGCAGGCTGGTCTCCGCCGAGGAGGTCGCCGCCTCGGCGGTGGTCGCCGATCCGCTGCGGCTGCTGGACATCTGCGCCACCTCGGACGGCGGGGCCGCCCTGGTGCTGTCGAGCATGGAGTTCGCGCGTCGGCACGGAGCGGCGGACCCGGTGCGGATCCGCGCGGTGTCCACGGTGACGCCGCGCTACCCCAACACGGTGCTGGACCTCCCGGACATCGCCACCGACTCCGCGGCGGGCGCGCCACCGCCGGACGAGACCTTCCGGGCGTCGATAGCCGGCGCGGCCTACGAGGAGGCGGGCATCGGCCCCGAGGACCTCTCCCTGGCCGAGGTGTACGACCTGTCCACCGCCCTGGAGTTGCAGTGGTACGAGGATCTGGGGCTGTGCGCCGAGGGCGGGGGCGCCAAGCTGCTGCGGGAGGGCGCGACGACCGTGGGCGGGCGCATACCGGTGAACGCGAGCGGCGGACTGGCCTCCTTCGGGGAGGCGGTTCCGGCGCAGGCGATCGCCCAGGTCTGCGAGTTGACCTGGCAGTTGAGAGGTGACGCGGGTGACCGGCAGGTCGCGGGGGCGCGGGTGGGGATCACCGTGAACCAGGGGCTGTTCGGGCACGGGTCGGCGGTGCTGGCGGTGCGGTGAGCGGCGAAGTGCCGCCCCACCGGTGCGATCGGCCCGCACGGGTGCGTGAACGTCTTATGAACTGGGCCTGGGCGTACGCCGGTGGCGTCATCATGCTGCCGTGCGCTCCTGGACGGATACTCTCCGCTTCGCCTTCCAGCCGGTGGTCAATCTGACCACCGGTGGAATCGCGGGCCTGGAGGTGCTTGTCCGCCCGGAGACCGGCGACATCCTGGCCGAGGCCCGCCGCGATCCCGAACTCGACGGCAAGCTGGCCGTGTTGGCGGTCCGCGCCGCCGCCCGCAAGGAGACGCTGCTGCCGCTGCACATCAATGTGTTCGCCGGCACCCTCGCCGACCTGGGCGGGCTCACCGCCCTGCACAGGGCCGTCCGCGAGGCGGGCCGGCTGCCGTGGGAGGTGACGGTCGACATCGTCCCGCCGTTCACGCACGTGCCGCGACGGGCGCTCCTGGAGGCGGTGTCCGCGCTGCGCGGCCAGGGGTTCCGGATCAGTGCCGACGGTGTCGGCGACGGTGACGTACCCCTGCGGCTGCTCACGGACCTCGCGCCCGACCTGGTGAAGCTCGACGCGTCGCTGCTGGAGCGGCCGGCCGCGGTGCGCGCGATGCGGACCCTGTGCGAGGAGTTGGGCGCCCTGCTGTCCGTGGAGGGCGTGGAGACCGAGGCGCAGTGCGCTCAAGCCCGTGCGGCCGGGGCCCAGTTGGCGCAGGGCGAGCTGTTCGCGCCACCGACGCGGATCCCTGCGGCGGACGTATACGTTCCGCCGCGCGCCCCCGGTCTCGCCATGACGCCGCCGTCGGGGCCGTGGGTACGGGAGTTCGTGCGGCCGGCCGCGCTGCTGCCCGACACCGCGTCCGCCGGTCAGGTGCGGGCGCTGCTGACCGGCTCGCCCGACGTCTCCGGAGTGGTGCTCGTGGACCGGGACGGGGTGCCGCTCCGGTCGGTGCACCGGTCCCGCTTCCTGCTGTCGATGTCGGGGCGCTACGGCCACGCTCTGTACGCCGACCGGCCCGCGGCCAAGCTCGGGGACGTGCCGCGGACGGTCGGCGTCGACGCGACCGCCTGGGAGGTCCTGGACGTCGTCGCGGTCGGCGACGCGGACCGTACGTCGGACGACGTGGCGGTCGTCGACCGGTACGGACGGTGCGTGGGCGTCGTACGACTGGCGGACCTGGTACGGGCGTTGGCGGAGACGCGGGTGGAGGAGGCGGCGGGTCTCAATCCGCTGACCAGGCTGCCCGGTTCGGACGCGATCACCGGTGAGGTGGACCGGCGGATCGCGGACGGGCGGACGTTCGCACTGAGCTGGCTGGACGTCGACCACTTCAAGCAGGTCAACGACGGGGCCGGTTTCGCAGCGGGCGACGAGTTGATCCGCTCGGTCGGACGAGCGCTGCAGCTGACGGCGTCCGGGCACACGCGCGTGGGGCACATCGGCGGGGACGACTTCCTGGTACTCACCGATCCGGAGGGGCTGGAGCAGCTGGCCGCCGCCGTTCTGGAGGTGCCCTGGGCGGCCGGCGGCCGGGCCGTGACGCTGTCCCTGGCCACCGTGCTGTGCGTGCCGGGCAGTGCGGCCGACCACCGGCAGGCGGCGGCGTCGCTGGCCCCGCTGAAGCAGGCCGCGAAGGCGCTGGACGGCACGAGCTGGGTGCTGGGCCGGGCGGGGCTGGACGGGTACGAGATCCTGTGCGGCGCCCCCACGGCGCCCGTACGGGCCTCCCGCACGGCGGCGGGTCCGCACGGGCACTGAGCGGATCCGGCGGCGTCCTACGGGGCTCCAGGGGCCGTCAGGGCGGGTGTCACCGTTGCCGTCCGCGACCTTGACGCTCCTTCGGCACCGGTGAACACTTCCCGGTGTCGGTCGACATCGCCGTACATTCTCGGCGTACCAGGCACTGCGCCGCGCGGGCCGCACCCGCGCTCGGGCCCACTCCCCCATGGGCGATCTCGGCTGCGACGGCACGCTCGTCACGGACGCCGGGCGGGGCTCGGGACCCTCCCTGCCTTCGGCTGAAGTCGCCAAGGGAACCACACCCTGCACGGAGGACCGGGGCCGACCGTCCCGGGCCCGAGCCTAGGAGCCGCCATGAGCAACGGAGACATATTCGTCGGTGAGGTCATCGGCACCGCGATCCTGATCCTCTTCGGCGCCGGCGTGGTCGCCGCCGTCGTACTGAACTACTCCAAAGCGCAGAACTCCGGTTGGATCGTCATCGCCTTCGGATGGGGCTTCGGCGTGATGGCCGGGGCGTACACGGCCGCGCCGCTGTCCGGCGGGCAGCTGAATCCGGCGGTCACGATCGGCATCGCCATCGACACCGGGAAGTGGGACAAGGTCCCGCTCTACATCGCGGGGCAGATGGTCGGCGCCATGCTCGGCGCGGTGCTGTGCTGGCTGGTCTACTTCGCGCAGTTCCAGGCCAACGCCGAGGAGGAGATGGCTCAGCCCACGCTCGGGATCTTCTCCACCACGCCGACGATCCGCAATGTCGTGGCGAACCTGATGACGGAGATCATCGCGACCATCGCGCTGGTCCTGCCGATCCTGGCCTTCGGGCTCACCAAGGGACTGGGCGAGTCCGGGACGGCGGTGCTGGTCGTCTCCTTCCTGGTGGTCGGCATCGGCCTGTCGCTCGGCGGGCCCACCGGGTACGCCATCAACCCGGCCCGTGACCTCGGACCCCGCATCGTCCACTCGCTGCTGCCGATCCCCAACAAGGGGACCTCGGACTGGGGTTACGCGTGGATCCCGGTGGTGGGGCCGCTGATCGGCGGGGCGCTCGCCGGGGTCATCTTCAACGCGGCCTTCTGACAACAGTCTTCGAGCAGTCATCCGAGAGCAGCCCTCTGAAGGATCCGAAGGAAACGACAAAGGGGTCGTCATGACGGACAAGTTCGTCGCCGCAATCGACCAGGGCACCACCTCCAGCCGCTGCATCGTCTTCAACCAGGACGGCGCGATCGTCGCCGTCGACCAGCGCGAGCACCGCCAGATCTTCCCCAAGCCGGGCTGGGTGGAGCACGACGCCACCGAGATCTGGTCCAAGGTGCAGGCGGTGGTCGCCGGGGCGATCGCCAAGGCCGGCCTCCGTGCCGACCAGCTCAGCGCGCTCGGCATCACCAACCAGCGCGAGACGACGGTCCTCTGGGACCGCGCCACCGGAAAACCCGTGCACAACGCCATCGTGTGGCAGGACACCCGCACCGCGGCCCTGTGCAAGCAACTGGGCGGCTCGGACGGGCCCGACCGGTTCCGCGAACAGACCGGACTTCCGCTCGCCAGCTACTTCTCCGGGCCCAAGGCGGCCTGGCTGCTCGACAACGTGCCGGGCCTCAGGGACCGCGCGGAGCGCGGCGAGATCGCCTTCGGGACGATCGACTCCTGGCTGATCTGGAACCTCACCGGCGGCACCGACGGCGGCCGGCACGTCACCGACGTGACGAACGCCGGGCGCACCATGCTGATGAACCTGGAGACCCTCCAGTGGGACCCGTCCATCCTCTCCGCGATGAACGTGCCCGAGGCGATCCTCCCCGAGATCAGGTCCTCGGCCGAGGTCTACGGCACCGCGGTCGGCCAACTCGCGGGCGTGCCCGTGGCATCGGCCCTGGGTGACCAGCAGGCCGCCGTGTTCGGGCAGGCCTGCTACGACGTGGGCACGGCCAAGAACACCTACGGCACGGGCAGCTTCCTGCTGCTCAACACCGGGAACCGGCCGGTGCCTTCGAAGAACGGGCTCCTCACGACGATGGGCTACAAGATCGGCGACGAGGCGCCGGTCTACTGCCTGGAAGGATCAATAGCCGTAACGGGCGCGCTCGTTCAGTGGTTCCGGGACCAGCTCGGCATCATCCGCAGCGCCGACGAGATCGAGAGTCTGGCCGAGAGCGTGGACGACAACGGCGGCGCGTACATCGTGCCCGCGTTCTCCGGCCTGTTCGCCCCCTACTGGCGCTCGGACGCGCGCGGTGTCGTCACCGGGCTGACGCGGTACGTCACGAAGGCGCACCTCGCGCGCGCGGTGCTGGAGGCGACGAGCTGGCAGACGCGGGAGGTCGTGGACGCCATGTTCCAGGACTCCGGGGTGCAGATCACCACCCTGAAGGTGGACGGCGGCATGACCAAGAACAACCTGCTGATGCAGCACCAGGCGGACGTGCTCGACGTACCGGTGATCCGGCCCAAGGTCTCCGAGACGACCTGCCTGGGCGCCGCCTACGCGGCCGGGCTCGCCACCGGTGTGTGGAACGGCCTGGACGAGCTGAAGTCGCACTGGCAGAAGGACGTCGAGTGGACGCCGTCCATGGAGTCCTCGGTGCGGGACCGCGAGTACCACAACTGGCGCAAGGCCGTGGAGAAGAGCTTCGGCTGGCTGGAGGAGGGCGACAACTAGGCACGCGCGCGTGCGTCCTTCAAGGAGCTGCGGCTCGTACCCCGGTCGGCGGAGGTACGGGCCGCGCCCGCGTCAACTGGTGACGCTCTGGCGGCGCTTCGCGCCGTAGGCCATCGCGTGCTGGACGACCTCGATGAGGACCTCCTTGACCGACGACCGGTCGCGCGCGTCGCACAGCATGAGCGGTACGTCCTGGTCGAGGTCCAGGGCCTGTCGTACGGTCTCCACCGGGTAACGGGCGGCGCCCTCGAAGCAGTTGACGCCGACGACGAAGGGGATGGAGCGCCGCTCGAAGTAGTCGAGGGCGGCGAAGCAGTCCTCAAGGCGCCGGGTGTCGGCGAGTACGACGGCGCCGAGCGAGCCCTCGGAGAGCTCGTCCCACATGAACCAGAAGCGCTCCTGGCCGGGCGTGCCGAACAGGTAGAGCACCAGGTCCTCGCGCAGGGTGATGCGGCCGAAGTCCATGGCCACGGTGGTGGTGTGCTTGCCCTCCACACCACTGGTGTCGTCGACCGGACGCCCTGCCTCGGTGAGCAGTTCCTCCGTGCGCAGCGGCCTGATCTCGCTGACCGCGCCGACGAGGGTGGTCTTGCCCACGCCGAAGCCGCCGGCCACCAGGATCTTGAGCGTGACGGGCTCGACCGGAGGCTTGCCTCGCTCAGTACGCCCGAAGATCATCGGTCTTTTCTCCTGCTTGATGGGGATAGGGGGGCGGTGGCTCGCGCCGCTCACAGGGCCCGGAGGCCGGAGATCACGTCGCGCAGAATACTCTCGTCCACCAGTTCGGCAGGGGGCACGGGACGCGACACATGGACGAGTTCCCCGTCCACGAGGTCCCCGATGAGGACCCGTATCACTCCGATGGGCAGGTCGAGTTCGGCGGCGAGTTCGGCGACCGACTGCGGGGCGTCACGGCAGAGACCGACGATGTCCACGTGCTCCGGGGACAGCGTCTGGTCCGCTTCGGAATCGTCCTCCTGGGACTCCGCGATCACCACCGCGATGAGGTCGAGGCGGTGCTGGGCCGCGCTGGTGGTGCGCCCGCGCGTCATCGCGTACGGACGGACGACCGGTCCGGCCTCGTCGTCGAACCAGTGGCTTCTTCCCTGACCGTCTCCGCTCATGTCATTCCACTACCCGCCGGAGGACAGGTCGGTGCGCGGAGCGGCCCCCAGATGCACACCGACCCGCTTCACGAGCAGTGTCATCTCGTAGGCGACCTGTCCGACGTCCGAGTCGGCGTCCGCGAGGACGGCGAGGCAGCTGCCGTCGCCCGCGGCCGTCACGAACAGGAAGGCCTCGTCGAGTTCGACGACCGTCTGCCGCACGCTGCCCGCCTCGAAGTGGCGGCCGACGCCCTTGGCGAGGCTGTGGAAGCCGGAGGCCACGGCGGCCAGGTGCTCACTGTCCTCGCGCGTCAGGTCCTGGGACACGCCGGTGGCGAGGCCGTCGCCGGAGAGCACGATGGCCTTGCGGATGCTGGCGACCCGGTCGACGAGGTCGTCGAGCAGCCAGTTCAGCCCGCGCTGGTCGGCGCTGTGGCCGGTCGCCTTTGGTGCGGTCATCGACCGTCCCCCTTAGTTCCTTGTGCTGTGCCGCCTTGGGCGTCGTCGCCCTCGGCGTTCTCCTCGCGGCCGCGCTGCCAGCCGCGCTGGAGCGATGCCATACGGCTGCGCACCTCGTCGGCGTCGCGCTCGGCGACCTCCTCCGGGCTCGCGGCGCGCCGATCCGGGTCCTGTTTCAGCTGCGGGGCCAGATTGGCCTGGCGTACGCGTCTGGGCAACGCTCCGGTGCTCGGCGGGGTGTCGGAGTCCGGGGCACCGGCCGCGATCTCGGCACGCCGGGTGCGCCTGGGGAGGGCGGGCGTCCCGGGCGTCTCGCCGAGGCCGCGTCCCGGAGAAGCGGGGGGCTGCGCGGAGTCGGCGCGACCCCCTGGCACGTCGGTACGGCGGCGTAGCGGCGTGTCACCTCGACGCCGGGCCGGAAGGGGTGCGGGGCCGTCCGTCTCCGGTCCGCCCAGGCTCGGGGCCGTGGAGGGGCCGCCGAAATCGGCCTCTCCGGAGTCCACCGTTTCGCGTCGGGAGCGCTGCTCGACGACCGGGCGCCCATGCGAGCTGACCAGCTTGGGCGTACGGCGTCGGGGCAGCGGGAGCGGGTCACTGCGGTGGCCGTCCGTATCGGCCTCGGAGACCTGCTGATGCTGCTCCACGGGGCGGACGGGAGCGAGGTCGTCCCGGTGGGTGGAGGCGCGGCGGGGGCGGAAGATCCCGCCGCGCTCACCGTCCTCGTCGTCGAGTCCGTCGGGGAAGCCTTCGAGGGCGTCCAGGCCGACGGGGGCTTCCAGTTCGACCGGGCCGTCCAGGAGGGCAGGCGGCAGGCCGGGGAGTTTCACGGGCACCTGGGAGAGCGCGGAGCGGTGGCTCTCCTCCAACTCGGCCTCCTTCGTGGGCCGGGGCCGGTCGAGGCGGAAGCCGATGCCGTTGGTGTCCGGGACCTCGTCGCTCAGCAGGGCGTCGGGGATGAACACGACGGCGGTGGTGCCGCCGTACGGGGAGGGCTGGAGCGAGACACGGACGTTCTGCCGCTGGGCGAGCCGGCTGACCACGAACAGGCCGAGGCGGTCGGTGTCGGAGAGTTCGAACTCCGGTGTCTCGGCGAGCCGGAGATTGGCGTCCAGGAGTGCCTCGGCCGCCATGCCGAGGCCGCGGTCGTGGATCTCCAGGGTGAAGCCGTTGGCGACCCGCTCCCCGACGACCTGGACGGCGGTGTGCGGCGGGGAGAACACCGTGGCGTTCTCCAGGAGTTCGGCCACCAGGTGGGTGAGGTCCGCCACGGCGGGGCCGGTGACGGCGATCCGCGGCAGCCGGCGGACCTCGATGCGCTCGTAGTCCTCGACCTCGGCGACGGCCGCGCGGACGATGTCCATGAGCTGGACCGGCTTGCGCCACTGCCGGGACGGGGCGGCCCCGGAGAGGATCACCAGGCCCTCGGCGTGGCGGCGCATACGGGTGGTCAGGTGGTCGAGGCGGAACAGGTCGGCGAGTTCGTCGGTGTCCTCGGTCCTGCGCTCCATGGTGTCGAGCAGGGTGAGCTGCTTGTGCAGGAGGACCTGGCTGCGCCGGGCGAGGTTCACGAAGACCTCGGAGACGCCCGAGCGCAACTCGGCCTGTTTGACGGCGGCTTCGACCGCGGCGCGCTGCAAGGTGTTCAGGGCCTGGCCGACGTCGCCGATCTCGTTCCTGTCGTACTCCAGGCGCGGGACCTCGGTCTCCACGTCGACCACCTCGCCGACGGACAGCCGGCGCATCACGCTGGGCAGCCGGACGCCGGACGCCTCGTGGGCGTCCAGGCGCAGTTGGCGCAGGTCGCGGATGAGGCCGCGGCCGATGCGCACCGACAGGAAGAGCGAGAACAGGAGGGCGATCAGACCGAGGACGCCGGCGACGGCCGCTTTGAGGATGACGCTCATCGCGACGGGGCGAACGCGGTCCTGGTAGCGGTCGTTGGCCTGGTCGTCGAGGGTGCCGAGCTTGGTCAGCACGGCACCGGCCGCGGTGTTCCACGTCTGTGCGGTGACGTTGTCGGGCGTGCCGGACGTGGTGGAGGAGGCGGCCTGTTCGGCCGCGCGCAGCGGGGCGCTGGCCGCGTTCTTCCAGAAGCGTTCGAAGTGGCCGCGCTCCGCGGAGGGCAGCAGCGGCAGGTTGACGTCGTACATCAGGGTGCGCTGGGCGACCAGGTCGGAGATGTCGCGGGTCTCGTCCCGGGTGAGCTTGCCGACGATCAGGGAGGAGCCGAGCAGGGCGTCCTCACGGGAGAGGAACTCGCGGGCGCGGGCGAGGTTGACCAGGGCGCGGTACTGCTTGTCCATCTCGACGTTGTCGACGACGTGGAGGTTGGACAGCAGCACGTAGCACGGGTCGACCAGGTGGTTGTAGAGACCGAGCGCCTGGCCACGGTTGACGGTGCCGTCCTCGACGCTGCGCCGCAGGGACTGGAGGCCGTCGAAGGCGTCGAGGACCGCGGTCACCCGGCTGTCGGTGGCCTGCCCCATCGCGTCGCGCACGTCCGGGTTCTCTGCGTTCTTACGGATTTTGGCGACGGCCTCGTCGGTCGCGGCGCGGCTGCGCTGGAGATCCGTGAGCCCGTCGGCGGCGCGCGGGTCGGCGAGATAGACGAGCGACTGCCGGCGTTCCTGCTGGATGACGCGGACCGTGTCCTCGGTGGGATAGCCGATCTTCTCGACGACCGACGACACGTTGAACAGGTCTCCGGCCGCCCGGCCGGTGAGGAACGTGGCGAACGCCCAGATCGCGGTCAGGGACACGAGCGGCACGAGAAGGAGCGCCACGATCTTCCGGCGGATGGACTTCCCGCGAAAGCGCATGGCCTCCCCCAGCTGGACCCCCGCCGACCGGGGGTACACATGTACGTCAACAAACGGCGCGAGCCTACTACTGACACAGAGGTAACTCGAAGAGCTGTCCGGGGCGTGAACTTCCGCAACAGCAACCAGACATGGGGAGTTGTCGGGGCATTGCGGGAGATTGCCGTCCCGATATCCCCCGGATCACCACACCCCACCCGATCGGTTCACTTGGCCAGTTGGCCGGAATTTTTCGTCTGTTGGGAATCTTCGTGGCAAGTTGTTCGTCTTTCTCTACGGGACATGGGGGCGGAACCGGCCACACGAGCCGCATCCGCAACCGTGCGGCGTAAAACAGCGCAAGCCGGGCACCCACTGGGGAGCGGAGTCTTCGGGCTCCGGAGCGAGTGGTGTACCGGCGGTGGGGAGGACACGTTGATGGGCACGGCGGAGCGGCAAGAGGCGCTTGAGGACGGCGTGGCGGCGCGGTCGACGGTGCAGCGGCGCCGTGAGGCACCGGATCGCGACATTCCGGCGGACGGTGGCGGGACGACGGGCGGCGGCGAGACTCCGAGGGCCTCGGGCGAGCCGACGGCGGCGGACTTCGACGAGCCGCGTCCGGCTCGCACGACGGGGCAACAGCAGGAGTACTACCGGCCGTTGTGGATCGAGGAGCCCGCGCGTCGGCGCCGGCTGCCCGATCCGGTGCGTACGGCGGCCGTGCGGGCGGTGCTCATCATCGCCGTGACACTGATCCAGGCGACGGTGGCCTTCCTGTGCACGATGGCCGGGTCCTGGCTGGCGTTCCCGATGGTGATCAGCAGCGTGGTCAGCACGGTGGTGGCCACCTGGGGCGCCCTCGACGTATGGGTGACCCGCCAGATGTGGAACCAGCGCAACGGCGTGATCTCGGAGCCCAGCAGCACGGCGAGGGCCCTCCGCCGCGAGCGGCGTCGGGCCCAGCGTCAGGCGCGGTCCAGCGAGCGGGCGCAGGAGCGGATAGCCCGCAAGAGCGGCGCCGGGCAGCTGTCGCACTCCTGAGATCCGCTCACGGATGACATTCGTCCGCGGACGACGTTCGCCCGCGGACGACGTTCGTCTACGGAGCGGTCGGCGCCGGACGCTTGAACATCCGGGTCGCGGTGATCTCGCTGTGCACCGACTCGCCTTCTCCGGGTGGGGCTTGCTGCGGCAGACCCGGCCGGAGGTGTTCCTCCACGCTGATGTACTTCAGGCCCGCCCGCAGGTCGGCGTCGTTGCGCAGCCGGATCACCAGCGGGAACTCGGCCAGTGCCGTGGTGTCGAACAGGCCGGTGGTGTACAGGAGTTGGACACCGAGCGCGTCGGACACGGCGCGCTGCAACTCCAGCAGATAGGTGGCGTTGGCCCGCCCGATGGGGTTGTCGAGGAAGAGCGTGCCGGCGTGCCGGTGCTTGTCGCGGCCCCGGTCGTTGGAGCGCAGCGCGGCCATCGTGCAGTACAGGGCGATGGCCGCGGTGAGCAGCTGGCCGCCGGAGAACACGTCGCCCATCTGCCCGACGGGCACGCGCTCGGCGCGCAGGACGGCGTCCGGCTTGAGGATCTCGACGGCGACGCCCTTGGGTTCAAGGGCTGCCCCAACTCCCCGCAGCAGCAGGGACATTCCGTCGCGCCGCATGTCGGAGTTCTTCTTCACGGCGGCCCGGGTCGCCTCGTCGACGACCACACCGAGCCGCTCGGTGAGCGTGGCCTGGTCGGGCTCCTCGAAGCGGATCCGCAGGAACTCCTGCCCGGACCACTCGCCGAGCCCTTCGGGCAGCCGGGACAGCCGCTGTGCGGACCGCAGGGTCGCGAGCGCCGACTCGACGAGCCCGCGGAGCCGGTCCACGATCGAGTCGCGGTTGCGCTCCAATTGTGCCAACTCGTCGGTGAGGACGCGGAGTCGGGGCGCGAATGCGTCGGCCCACTTCTGCGCGTGCTCGGGCAGCGCGGACGCGGGCAGCTCACGGATCTGCTGCCGCGCGGGGGTCCGTACCTGCTCGTAGCGCGTGGAGTTGGCGTGCCGCACGAGCACATCGCTCGCCTCGCGTACGGCGCTCTCGGCGGCGGACAGGTCGGTGGCGCAGCCGCGCAGCGAGCGGCGGGCCTCGGCCGCTGAGTGCCGGGCCTCCTCCACGCTGCCCGGGTACGGCTCGGGTTCCTCCTGCTCCTCGTCCAAGGAGTGCTCGCGCATCAGGTCCCGGAGCATCGCGGCGGTCTCGTCGAAGCCGCCGGCCCCGTCCTCGGCGGCACGGTGGGCGTCGAGGAGTTCGGCGTGCGCCTCGCGGGCCTGGCCCAACGCGTCGGTGCGGGAGCCGAGTTCGGCCGTCGCCGTGCGCAGCAGGGCCTGGGCGTGCTCGGCGTCGCGCGGGACGAGGTCCTCGGCCAGCTCGGTGTGCGCCTCGCCGTCCTCGGGCGCGTGCCGCTCGGCCTCGCCGCGCAGCCGCCCGAGCTGCTCGCTCGCGGTCGACACCCGGGTCTCCAGCAGCTGCACCAGTTCCTCGGCACGG
>Ga0307511_10001517_pt1 | contig 24543 bp, 31 predicted proteins | sample 13_EM_MG_FD_200266 | JGI IMG/M metagenome (GOLD analysis project Ga0307511, IMG submission 200266) | Populus trichocarpa ectomycorrhiza microbial communities from riparian zone in the Pacific Northwest, United States - 13_EM | ecosystem: Host-associated > Plants > Roots > Unclassified | place... | reverse complement strand
CAACATATTTTGAAGCCCACAAGTCCTTTGAGGCCACAATTCCGTCACATCAATTGCTAGTCCATACATACTCCAATTCCTACCTTCCATTTATCACCACCTCATATAGCAATGCTCACCCTAGGGCAGCACTCGCACATGGCTTCTATGTATATGCTAAAACTCTGGTTTTAATTTGAGACTATTTGCATTATAAAACGATTTTTTAACAATTAAATACATGCATCCAGGTAGTGCCCCGGATCCCCGTCAAATATGTTATGGGATCCTTATCAGGTGGCATAATGTGTAGTGCAGTACCGTAGATCACCGGGAAGCGGGTTATCGCCGGCAGGTATGTCAACCCATTCCTAAATCCACATCGCCGGAGCTAGAGCACGGGGTGGAGAGAAGTGACCGAAATGAATGAACTATCTCCGCGGGAGCTAGATGAGAAAAGGTAGAAGCAAGCGGGTGAGGATGAACTCGCATCTATGTCCCATCCCTCCAATTCATCATGAGATGACAGAATATATGGAACGGCAACCTTGTTGGCCCTAGAGGAGCGAGCTGGAGTGCAGAGTGCTGGTTTTGAACATGTCACTTGCGCTTGTTTAGTCTGCGTTTTCTCAGCTCGCTTCAAATCCGCAGCCTGCCGCTCTTAATACAACCTAGCCAATGCCCTACCATCAATCACCTCCAAATAACCCTTCCCAATGTGCTGCTTATCCTTAGGAGCTAGCTTGAACTCTTTGGGATTGTAGCCGGGGAGGCGGTGATGATTCTGAGACAGGGCTTAGCTAGAACATAATGATCATTAAAAGGAATGAATCCTGCCCCATGCCAACGGGAATATTTTCTTTGTTATATGTTGCTGCTCGAGCCTCCACCAGCAATGGCAGAATATTTCCCTTCCAGATCGAAAAAAATAAAAGTCGAGTCGTCCGATCAACAGCCGTACCATTGCCTTCTTCAGCGGGGAAACCAAGCCAACGTCCAATAGTTGAACGAGGTGAGTACTGTGTGGTCGTAGGGAGTATGGCTTGATGTTGACCATATGGCGGTACTCGACGAACTCCAAAGTGATATGTAAATCGTATCCAGGTATAATCAGAAGCCCATAAGGAGATATAGCAGTAGCTCTTGACTGCGTATGATCAGAATGTTTGCGGTATTTAATCTCAGCTGGCGGTTCATCTATCCCTTGGGAGATAATGTAAATAAATATTCTCCCGCTTTTGAATCTAGATCCAAATGCTCATTTAAGCGTAATTAATACTCTATTCCAATCTTGTGCAAGCTTACCTATTATTCCCCTTCCCCGCCTTCCACAAATAATCTTCCCACGGTTCGACTTCTCTAACATAAACCCTTCTCACACATTACACCACATATCTTCCGGAATATCAAATTTTCGGATAACTCTGCCTAACTGATCAGTCAGGATTTTAAGATCCCTGCCTTTGATGCGAGGAGAACTTCTAGATGTATATCCAGAAATCTTGTAATTCAATTCTTTCAATCACTTAGTGCGCACACATACACAGCGTCTAGTTGATCATAACTGCTTCTAATACATGATCAATTCGTGGTGGAAACTCTGGAAGCTCTCACCGATATATCCAATGCACAATGATTGACTCCTCGGCAGCTGTAATAAGCTGTTGGGCTTCACGTGCAGCTACTATTCTCTGTACACTAGGGAAACGCCACTGTAGTGTGATACATGCAAGACTCGTAATATTGGCAGCTTTGCGTACCGTTGCGTAGATTCCAGATTGTAATCCTTTGAGCGCTCGACCTATGTGTTGCTCCTTTTAATCCTCCGACCAGAGCTTCCTAGCCTCCACTTGACCTATTGTGGAGTATGAACCAGCCTCTCTACCTTACATTATCTTTAGCTAAAAATCACTGTACCGGCGTGGATCACGCTTACGTGACTTCAATTCTCCCTACAGTCCAGGATCTGACAAGCCAAACCTGAGGGCGATGTGTTGTTGAAACGTGGGATTCAGCGTCGGGCCGCATGCCCCGCATTGGAAGGTCCTATAGTGTTGTCGCTCTCGTTGTAGCAAGCGTGTGAGGGGAGATCAACACCCCGTGGTTACCCCCATCCCTGTGGTGTGTGGTACTCTATGCAGGTCTGAGAGCTCTATATATCGAGCAGGGCTCATTAGTTCGTGGCCGTAGACTATGCAATGAAGGATTGGTAATTGGAAGGAATATACAGATTGCGAGTTGTGATACAAACCGATGTTAAGGTGTCACAGCGAGCCGGTATCTGATACTCGGTCACTGAGAAGCAAGTGACATGACGAACGCTAGAATGTAGCCTAGTGTAGCCGAGTGTAGCTGAATGGAAACAGGACAATTAGAAGATATAGCCAATAATGAGGTAAATGTGGACAAAGATGACAACGCCCGGATATAGGTCACAACCGCTGGAGCATTCAGGGCAACCAGGAAAGGGGGAACCAGGTAGTATGGGGATCCTGGATGTCGTGGATGAGTTTTCCAAAACCACTCACCAATATAGTTCTATCCCGAGCTTCGCCGATGCTCTCCCCCTTCTGGCCAATTCCAGGCGGCTATCTCAACTTTCTCGAGATCTTTTTCGGTGGGTCCCAGGAGCCGCTGTATCCTGCTATTTGGTAAAGGTGACACATGACCTGTATTCGCCTCCATGGCGCTCCAAGTGTTTATAACATCCAATAACTCCTGTTGGCCTATGGGACTATCTCTATTTAACATGAGCTTGGCCTGTCGTGTATTGCCGAGAAGGTCGCCGGAATCTCTTGAAGTTGCAATGGTTGGAGGAGGCGGAGGCAATGATGATTCTGGTGTGGGGGTTCGCCAAGATGATATCGGGAATTAGGTGGGTTCAGGCTACACCACTCCACCATGCTATGATATTTTGTTCGGCAAATGCTGCTTCTCGACTCCCAACCAGTAAAGGAAGGAAATCCCCTTTCCACATGGCGAAAAACGAAAATCGAGTGGTCCGACGCACTGCCTGCCATATGCTTTTTGCCGCGGATAAAATGAGCTGGCATCAAACACTGAAGTGGATGGGTACTATGTATGAGCTGGACTGGCTCTTTTGTTGTGGCGGTCTCCATAATGTTAATGATGTTATTCACTGCTCCTTGGGCGCTGCTCTTCCTGCGTATAGCTTGAGCTCCGATAGACCCGATGTGGTCTTCCACCGTAATCAGGAGGTATTTGTTTTGTTTTCCGCTGTGACCCGATTGCATATTGCTATAAGCTCGACATGGATTCGCTGGAACCCTCTTATTGTTACCATTGCTAGTTCCTTTCGTTGTTTGGGCTACGCTGGCTTTGCTGCTTTTCATCGCGAACCTGCCTGGTACCAGGGCTTCTTTTTCTGGGTAGTTTTAGGGAAACATGGAACAGTGTGTAGGCACGGTACTGTATGAGTGTGTGCGCACCTTCCTGCATCGCCATTTCGTTTTCGATTCTTCGTTTACTTGAATTAATCTTTCCCTTATCTTCTTTGGCGATCACCTGGGGGTTCTTCCCGGGTCCACCCTTATTGTCGTCGGCTTTTATCCACATCCCTGGGCTGTTCTTGCCTATCTTGTACGGCACCTTCGTCCTACTTTCACTCCTGCATGTAGGCATGGTTCTCAGGCATTCTTACCCCACTGGTGATGTTGGAGAAGGTTGGGTGGAACAGGCACTATTCGTGGCAGATGTATCTTCCATTGTGTAGCATGACCGTGGCTCCCATGGTTGAATACTGTGATGTAGTTTCGTTATGTCCTTCAACCATGAATTACATTCATTCCTGCATGTCTTCAAGCAATCCCCGTTCATTCGTCGTAGAATTGGTTCCTGTGCATAGTCATTGCCCCTTCAAATTCCACTTCTCCTTCTTTTCTCTGCTCTTGTTGAAGCAGTCGGGTTGCATGAGATGGGGCCCTTCTATAGCTTCGCAATGCTGTAGCACCTATATCTATTGTCATTGTCTGGTTTGCCTTACCTTCGGTTTCAGGGTCAGGGGTTCCGTTGGTTGCAATGTGTCCCTGCATCCCGTTCAGTGCTCTGCGTCGTTGTTTTCTGCCAGGAATATCCTGCAGCGGTCTACCTAACTGTGTGTCCGTGGGTATAGGAACAGGTCGTTCGGAGCTTCCCAACAAGCGTGGTGTAGCATGTTCGCATAGTCATTAGGATGAATTCGCTATTTGTGCCATCGGGTATGACCGTGAATGCGGCTGGGGAAACCTTCTTGGTGAGTTCTCCAGTAGACAGCGTTGCTGTAATAAGATACGATTTGTTGCTGGGTATGATCTTCGATTCTGTGTCTGTGCGTTTCACTTTGATCGCCAGCTGCACCAAGAGTGGGTAGCTGCGGCTCCGTCGTAAGATGACCAGCGATCTTGTGCACCTCTGCTACACCCTTGGTTTTTGCTATTTTGGATAGCGATTGAGCTTCGTAAGCTTCCCTGGTGTTAAGAACGGCGACGCAGTAGTTGCCCTGGTCTATTCTGGTTTGGATACCGTGATCGTGGGGCTCTCTTTCCATTTCCAGAAGGTGCAGCTTCGCTGGCGGGTTCAGTTTCTATTGTAATGGCGCATTCTCCACTGACTATGTATGCCCCAGATCGTTGTGGTGCCTGTGTCATATATCATCGACCATCCCAACCCTTTAGGCATACATCGATTGCCTTGGGGTTTCGGGTTCGATATTTGGCTTGGATATGGGCGATCTTTTGGACATCTGGGTTGGAGGTGGGGGTGGCGTTGGGTCTCTTGGTGGAGGAGTAGCTGGTGTTACGCTTGCAGTTCTTGATGGGGGGTTTGGACCTTTGAATTCCTCATCAGGCCGTACGCCAAGGTTGAACATTTCACCTTCACCGAACTTGATATCGACAGTAGGGGTTTTCTCTGGATACCATGTCGGAAGCTTTCTGGTAGAAGCGTTTCTGGGCAGATTCTTGGGGGTCGAACGGTAGCGCAAATTCTTCGTGGATGTCTTTAGCGGTGCGGGGTGGTAGCTACTATTGCTCTGGCAGTTCTGCTGCTCTCTCTGATGGTTTGTTCGAGGGTAAGTTCGGGGGAAGTAATAACTTCTCATGCACACGTTACGTATTTGTATGCACAGTAGACTATGTGTGTAGACTAGCGCTAAACCGTTGGAGTTCCCAATTGCCATAAACGATACTACGTATTTTCTTGGCGATCGACTTCATTGCCGACCTTCATTTGGTGAAAAAAAAAGACAGCTACACACCTCTCGACTCGAGCTCAACCACATAAGCACAGCTTCACTGTTACCAAATCCTCTGAATTCACAACCTGATCCACAACAACCTTTCATACAAGTGAAAGTCTGGTCCAAGCCCCAGCACGACAACCTTGACAGAACGAGAGCTTGGTCGGACCCAACAAAAAGAGTAGCTACAGACAAGCGGACGACACGACAAGAGAGTCCTCGTCGACCACAACACGAATATCTCCTCAGATCCCGGGGGAACAACTATCGCGACCCCTTCCCCCTCGTTTGAAGCCTTTTACCACCGTTCTTTCACTCGCTCTTCTCCGCTCTCTCAGAAAAGTACCGACACCGGGCATTGGTCCACGACATTCCTGCGAGGGCACCACCCTGACGCCCAACCAATCAGGGGAAAGGTAACTCCCACACACAACATACCACCCAGGAATCGGAGGGGGCCAGGCAAGCGGCGCCCACCACCACCCGTCTGCGTCCATTGCGCAGGTCCACACCCAGACGTCCGATGCACACTGACCGCATCAAAGACGGCATGCTGCGGCTCATGCATGGGCCGACACCTAACGAGCCAATGCCCATGGGTCGAGTCCAAGCCAAAGCCCAACAAACACCCAACGCCACAGGCACCCCCACGACATGTCCCCACCAGGGCCTGCTCGAAAGCACAACCACAATCAGAATCCTGCTGAATTCGGGCCTCTCCTTCCAGCTACACATTAACGCTAGGACGACGAAAGCCACCCGCCTCGCCAAGGTCATGTACAGGCTGAGGAACAGCAACGGAGGCATGTCGCCATGGCCCTCAGATCCCTCTGTCATTCTAATGACCTAGTGGCTCCTATCAACCCCATTCCATCAGGAGACCTATGGACAGACCGAGCGCATGCATGCTATTCTCGAACAATGGCTCCGTGCTTTTATCAGCTACCTCCAGGATGATTCACCGGGCCGAGTTCACAGGCAACAACCAACCATCAGAGAGCACTGGCAGGTCGCTATTCTTTGTCAACCATGGCCACGACCCGCTGTGGGAGTTCAACTTCCCGCTACATGAGCAACCGGGTATACTGGAGAAGCGGAATGCATCACAACAGGCAACTGGGTTTGAGGGACAAGCACGGGACCCAGCTAGCAAGTTCAAGGGGATCACTGCCCATATTCAGGCCGATATCCTGAGAGCCCAGTACAAGCACCCGGACCAAGCAGGCCGGAAGCGGAGGCCAGCACCCGCGTCCAACGTTGGCGATCAGGTATAGTTTCAGGCCCAGAACCTCACTACCCAGCGCCCTAGCCGCAAGTTGAACCACAGGCGTAGGGGACCATACATCACCAAGGTAGTGTCACCCTACTCCTATGAGATCGGATTCCCAACTACTGTGAAGCACCACCGGGTATAGCACGTGCCTCTCCTAGACCACGCAGACAATGACCCCCTACCAGGCCAGCATAACCCACCCCCACCCCCAGTCCTAGGGAATGGGACAGAAGAGCACTATATCGAGGAAGCCTTGGACGCCCGCACGTTCCTCAGACGACTGCTGTAGTTGGTGAAGTTCGTAGGGGATGGATGACCAGCCGGTATGCAAATTGGCCGAGGGGGTGAACAAGCTGGAGGCGGTAGACAGATTACACGAGCGTTACCCTGATAAGCCAGGACCCTTACCAGAGGGAGATGACTAGGCCTCAAGGGACTCCGCCTATAGAGGGGGGATACTGTCACTGCGAATGGCCCCAAGACCGAGATGCACAGCGTCGCTCGATACGAGGGCTGATTATGCACGGGTTCCCTAGGTTGGACATTTTGGGCTGAGAAGCATTCACGGGATCGAGAGCTTACGGGTTTATTTCATTGCCTATTTGTTAGGAGGGAATCTCTATATAACTATGCTATATTCCCTTACTCTCCCGCTCTCCTTCTCTCCTCACGTAACGTCTTGTATATACTGTTCATACACACGTTTCTTCTTGAACCCAGTCACAGACCACGAGCGCTCTCTGGAGCATTATCCATAATCCATAGATCTTGCCCCGTTACAGTTAACTATCGCAGAAATTAGATAGTGAGTAAATACTTAAGCGGGGGCTGTGTAACGGTGCAAGGCTTATGGACTATGGATGAGCTCCAGGGAGCGCTCGTGGTCTATGACTATGAGAGGAACGTATGTATTGAGAGTAGATACAAGACGTTGCGTGAGGGGGGCAGGAGAACAGGAGAGTAAGGAAATACAGGAGAGTTATATAGAGATCTCGCCGCCCAAGTAGCCAATAGAGATAACCTAAGAAACCCACGGTTCATAATCCGATCCTTCGATCCTCTGCATCCATACCAGCTGAACTCGTCCTTCATGCATACTCAGCCCTCGTATCGCCCGATCATGTGCATTCGGCCCTTGGGGGCTATGCGCCGTGACAGGCTGGTATGGTCCCGAGGTCGGACAATCCAGCTGAGTTTCCACTGGGCGATATACTCTAGCACTAATACGAGTATTGCACTGCAAAAAGCACCTACTCTTAATAGCAAGACAGTATCCAATGGTAATACAATACGACCACTTGTCGGGATTTGAAAATATCAAAGCTGTGTAACTGAGAAAGTATGTGACAGGGCCTAACAACAAAAGACTTATGAAGCAACACGATAAATACAAGGCTAAGCGCGGAGATTCATAACAAATCTAGGATGAGGGTACGCCTGGGCACGAGCCGAGCCGACTAGTTCCCTAAATACATGGTAAAATTTCACGCCGGCTCTTCTTGCACAGGGCTAGACAAGGGAAATCAATGACACCACGGTGACTTGGCTGTAAACATATCGCTGATGGAGTCTGTTAGGGGTAATACGGAGGTGGTTGGCATGATGTATATCCACCACTTATGTTCTATAGCCGTTTGTAAAATAGTACTGCAATCTAAGAAAGTACAATATTGTAAGACGCGTAGCAGTTGGCTCTCAGACAGGGCAATCTAACGCAAGAGTACATTCTAACTATCAAATTTCTACCGTACCATACTAGGCAATGCAAGTCTCATTTTCGTAGTCTTCGCCAAACTAAAGGCACTCGTAGCTTAGCGACCATTCCTCTTTTTCGTCTACACTTTGGATCATAACTCGGAATTACCGCCCACACGGAGAGCAGCAGGGGGCTAATCAAGGATTTCATAATCACAGTCGAGGTCATAACTTTGCATCCTATGTAAGAGCATATGCTCCAATAACGGATGGACAGCTCCTGAAGAGAGGATCTTGTTAGTAGAAAAGAAACCTAGTGGGGTGGAAACCCGTATACCTGTACTCTCTTTCGTTGTTGGAACAAGCCACACCTGCGTTTAGAAGGTATAGTGAAAACCTGTCGCTTTGCTGATGGCAAACCTCACTATTAGCTTGATCAAATCTCTGATTCTATTCGAGTGCAGTTGCGTGAAATCCCGTCTATTCCCTTACTCAACCATTAGGATCTTCCAGATTTTGTAGTCCCCCCTGATGAAAATATTCCTAGACCTGAGACAAACCTCACTATTCAGGAAATTGCAGCTACGTACTCACCACCATCCCGATCTGCCATCCAACTCTGACTGAAAATATTCCTCGGACCCTTGGATGACTTTGAACCATGCACTTGAACGCCTTCAACTGTATCATTGTAAAGGAGTCTAGATTGGGTCTATTACAACTCTAACAAACTGAATACCAGACCTCAACATTACAGGTAAGCAGCAATCACAGTTGTTTGGTCTTTTTTTTTTCCTTTTTTACACACATTTAGTACTCATATGCGACCCGGGGGTGCGGACAGAAACTCCGGAGGATCACAATGATACTAGGAGAAGTGGCTTATAGGGGGTTAAGGTGCATAGAATGTGTTTAGTCAGGGTATCATGTATCTTTACGGGTTATTATGTATTTAGTCGAGGTGTGATGAATCGAGCTCAGTTGCCGCTGCTAGTGTCATTTCGGGCTGCACCGCATAAATCTGTCTTGCTACATCAACAGTGTGCTGACGGAGATTATGCAACAAGACAGGTTCCACTAGACCACACTGCCGTAGTTGTAAAACCGACGAACACCTGTTTGACTAGTCTGGTTCTGTTTGACGACCCAATCAACGATAGGGAAACTCCAGGCAGACTAGGAAACTCCCACAACAGGTAAAATCAACAACACCCAACATCAACAACACGCAACATCAACAACACGCAACACCAACAACTACCAACGTAACGGGTGGGAACCAATATGGATACGGTGTTAGACTCAATCACCCTGCGGGTGGGGAGAGAAGTGGTTCAGCGAGCTCATGCAGTCCAGGTGGGAGTTAGCCAGGGACACTCTAGCAAACCAAACTATCGCGAGACCTCCCCTGGACCTTCCGCCGCCGCACAGCTATGCTCACCGACGGACAACGAGGAAGTATACGAAAGTATAGTTTTGAGCCGACCGCAGGCCTCTGAGAAATCAAAGACTAGATGGACCCAGGCCGAGGTCGCCCAGCAAGACTTAATCACGGACCTGACTGGTAGCCCCAACACGCCCCTCCTAGGCAACCTACCGAACGATAGCGAGTCGGGATCGAGTACTGCGAGGGCACGAGCAGGACAGGATAAAGCCAAACGCAGGTCACCAAGTGCAGCCAGAGCGAGTATCACTGGCAGCGATACAGCCAGGCCGCCAAACCGCGAGAACCGGGAATGGGTGGCTCAACTTACGCAAGCTGCAGATACAATGGGCACAGCCATACGAGACGAGATCCGACTCGAAGTCAGGGAGGCGAATGAGGTGTCCCGTCAACAAAATGACACCCTACACGCCACCACAAGGGCCCTGTTGGAGGCAGCGGCGGGAGCAACGAAAAAGGAGTGGAAAGCAACGCATGTCAAGTTAGAAAGAATGCTGGAACGGGTAATAGCGCTAGAGGCAATGGAAAGGAGGAGACAAGAGGAGCACACCGAACTGAAAAGGATGTTAGAAAAGATGGGAGAAGAGGTCGCTCAAAAGACATCCAGGAGAGCCGCAGTAGAGGCAGTTAAGGCTGTGGCAAAAGGGTTGGTGGCTGTAAGGGAAAAGGGAAAGCACACCAGGGAGATAGACCAGGACGTCATCGAGACCCACCGAGACCAGGAAGACGTCCAACACGGGAAGAGGCGAAAGGAGTGGCCTATGAGGTACCCCCGCAACCGAGTAAAAGAGGAGGTGGAGCTGGAGGCGGAGGACGAAGTCGAAACCGATGGTACCAAACGCGAGCAAACGGGGGACTCAGCATCATGTCCATTTACCATACCCGACACACCGCTAGATACTATGCCCCTGGAGACCCCACCATCTCCTGCGGTGCCGATTATTGTGGGAGGGCCACCACGGGTGCCGGACGCACCCATACCAGGATCCTCCTCGATAACGGAGAAGCGCCCGTCACTACGACAGGAGACTATAGAACTCCCCAACGTTGCATCCTATAGCAGCTGCGCCCCGTGGGTGCCGGAACGAACTCTAGCAGCGGCACCAACCTCACCACTAACACCCCGTACCAAAGAGGAGGTAGCAGGAGTCACAATAGGACACATCGACAACGATGGGCCCGTGTCGCCCCAGTTGTTTGCAAGTTCACGAGGTAGAGTTGAAAGAGAGTTGGCCACTGGCTTTGCGGGAGTTGGAGGTGGTAGAGGGAGGCATAAAGAAGATTGGAGCGACGATCAGTTAGAAGACGATCTACCGAGTCTACTAATACCAGCAAGCAAAAAGTCGCCCCAGACAGCCATGACCCCAAGCAGCGACCCAGAAGGTAACAGGAGGACTGTTGCCGGAGTTGGCATTGGAGTTGAACGTGTGGGAGTGAGCAGCCAAGCCGTAAGAGGCGAGGTGGTGTTGGGGTTGGGGTCCGAGTTAGGGGGACCACGCGTAGGGAGCAGCTGGGGCGCAGAATTGTGGGAGGAGTCACAGCTAGAGCGGCGGGAGGTACGAGAGATGCCCTTAGTAACACACCAGAAACAGAAGGGCAAAAACGTGAAGACTCCCAAAGCAGGCGCCGCTCCAACTGTAGTGCACGGCCGACAGAAGTCAGTAACTAAGGACGGGAGTCGGGTCCTAAGAAGCCACACAAGAAAAACTGCAGAACGTACGGGGGTTGCAAAGCATGAAACAGATTAAGAAATTTGCCCCGGCTGAGGCACCTAAGGGTCCCGCAGTATGGGAAGGCACTGACCCCAGGGCCCGTCACAACCTACATACCGTCCAATCACACTACGCCACGGTAAGGCGTTGGTTTACTTTTTGGTCTTGTCAACCGGGTGTTCTACTTGTGGTATCCGTGGATTTCGTGCTGGGTTGCAATTGGTTGATTTGTCGTCTTTGTAGTCATTTCCCTATTATAGGATTATTGCGCTATCAGTCTTGTGATTTTCCTTAGCACATTTTCTCTCCTCTTCAGTTGGTACATTGTCCGATTAACGTTGGTTCTGCTACCAAATTAGGTACATAGCCAGCCAATATGATCTCTTGTTGTTTGTATTTCTCGTTCGCAGATTGCTCTGCATTATTTTCTCTGGCATCACCATGACACAGTACGTGCCTATAATGGTCCGAGATCGACATGACTCATTCTGTTGCCTAGTATGAATCCAACTAGACTCATTGACTTCGAATTCCGTATATATCAAAATCCTGAGATTAGTAGCCCCAAATAGCCGGGATCTTGAAAAGCGGCTTCTAGCCTAGCCATATCAGAATATACAAGCCATGCTGGTGATACACTTGTGCGCTGGCCTAACATCCCCCATATCACCTACGAAACACCCTGCACCCTAGTCCCCTTCAAAGGGCTGTTTAGGACTTAGTGAGCGTGTCCAAGACCCTCATAACCACAATGGTAGATTCGTGTTCACCTGGGGAAATCCTCTACCAAGTTGTCCCACAAAAACAGCCAGGTACGCTACTGAGATGGTTTGGCCAGCTTAGGAGCCAGGGTCCGAGCGGTCGCACACTGAATAATGCAAGCGTAGAGAGTTCGCCTTCGCAGATAGGCCTGGGCACGCGCCTGGAAGTGTTACCGAGCGCCGAGATTTCGGAGCTGAAATACGGGATAAAGAGCCCATTCCCCACCTTTGACGCGAATTTTCCTGCTTCTCACTAACCTGAATTTTTGTGGAACGTCGATCTAGCCGCAAGCCGGCTAGTCACGTGTAACTCAAGCCCACCCTCTCGAGGCGGCTTTTCCCCAGGCCTTTAAGGGTCAGTCCCACTACCTGGTAGGCTCCAGACAGATTTTTTTATACATCATCAGTACTCGGATGCGTCCTGGTATGAGGACTATGATATTTGATTACTTTGTGTTTTTACATTTTTCTTTACGCATATTCGGCCCCAGTAAGGGGGCCACGATGAGGCACCTAGAAACCTCGCGTGGATCCATCTGTTCTCTCCCCCGGGAATGCCAAAATGAAATTCCACGGGAGGTCAGATAAGGGGTTGGCCTCCCCGGGAACGTGATTACCACACTTAGTAATTTGGTAATGGTACATGAAAGATGAGAATACACAATTGCTGACAACATGAAGGGTACCCAATAATAAGGGTCCTTGAGCCACTTGCAAGGATTATAACGACCCCTCCAGGTCCCTTTCCAAGTGTTCAGTAGCCTCCTCCCGATCCGCTTCCGCTTCGGGCTATGTCTCTTAGTCAATAGGTGTATTTAGGCTGAGTGACACGCTGTTGCGCTTGCAGGAATGCTATGACAAAAGCAAGTTGAGGTGAAAATTTAATGGAGAATGGGGAAAGCACTCTTTGATATATAACCTGCGAGCAGTACGGCAAGTAGGCTCTCAGAGCATAATAGATTGTAGTGCTATACTATATTAACTGGCGAGTAAGAAAGTAGTATGTGGCAAGAAGGTACTCCAGGGCGCTAGTAGGCCAAGCGTGGCCGGGATATCCGGATCGTGAACTGGGCAATAGATTTACAAGTACTAGACGTAATATTTAACTCCAGTGTCGCAACTGTAGTCTTGTTTTATCATTCTTTGCCTCACCCATTGGCTTCATATTCTTTTACACACAAACTACCCGCATGCCACGACAACCCCCACGTGTTCCAGTCTCACTTCTGCTGGTGCCTCGTGCTGGACCAGCTGAACAAACAACCAGCCAGCAACCTCGAGCTACCACTGTATTGCAGCTTCCTATAGTGAGCTCCCGTTATAAGCATACGGTCGGGACTAGAGGAAATAAGCTTGTAGCGAATATATGGACATAACGGGAGAAAATTAAATACAGGAAAAATAACACAGGAAATTGGTATTAGGACGGTTTGTAAGTACTCAGTGATCCTCCGCTGGGTTTTCTTTGCCTTCTCTTGGTATAGATAGCCCTCAATTCGGCGCTTCCCCCCCTCAGGTTACTTTCCAGTTCTCATACGCTTGGATGTAGGAAGAAGGTGAAGCATATCCACATCGGAGGGACCTCGAGGCCTCTTGAGATTGAGAATTCAGCTAGTGAGTTTTATTTAGATGAATTCCTTCAAACCAATGCTTAATTGCACGCCATGTAGACTTAGGATTTAGTGCTTCGTAGTCTCGAATGTGTTGTCGCTCACTGTCAGACCAGGCCTGCCGTTGTGTATTATGTATTTCCGACTCTTGCTGAAAATTCCGACATAGTATATATCTACTGTACATCAGCAAAAAGGACTACAAAATGGTCACGACATATACATGTTACTCAAAGTTGAATAAACTGGTGGAATGGTATGGAGTTATTACTGTGCATGCCGGTGATTGTATATTGAAGTTTTATGTTAACTCTAATTCCTTATCGATAAGAATCCTTGCTAGCGCCCTTCATTATAAACATATGTATGTATGTGGCTAAGCCAAAAAAAGGTATCCATATGTGAATGGGTGACTAATAGTACCTTTTGGTATGGGGGGACCTGAGGGGTATGCACATAATGAACGTATGCTCAAATCGGGTATCCAAGGTCATCATGATACCCAAACCAGGAAAAGACCACAGCAAAACAAAGGGCTGGCGACCTATCAACCTAATCAAGTGCATCGGCAAGCTAGGGGAAAAAGTAGTAGCAGACAGACTCCAGGAGTCAGGACTTCTACATAGACACTAATTCGGATCGGTCAAAGGCAGGTCTGCCACAGAAGCCGCCTTAAGAGTAGTGACGAGGGCGCAGAGGTGTCTGGCAGCAAAGGGCGCAATGGGATGGAACTTTTGGGACGTGAAGGGTAGATTCCAAAATGTCAGGGAAGAAGATGTAGTTAGGGAACTGGAAAAGTCGGAAGAAGGCAGAAAGTGGATACCTTGGGTAAAAGAATTCTTTCGGGCAAGAGAGTTCGAGTTAGAATGGGACGGAAAAGTGAGAGGAAAAGGAAAGGCAAATATCGGAGCACCACAAGGATCACCCTTATCACCGGTGATCTTCCTTATCTGGATGGCCCCGATTATCACTAAAATGGAAGAAGCATTGCACAAGGAATGGCCAGCACTAGACCTAGAACTACCATTATATGTCGACGACTTACATTTGGGAGTTTCCATTTGGGACAGACACATGGCCAGGGGAATCGACATGGACCAGTTGTTGGAAAATGCGCACAAGATCGTGAACAGGATAGCAGCGGAGAATCACTTGCCTCTTAAAGATTCAAAGCACGAGAAGCTAGTCCTGAGACAGAAGAGAAGAAGAAAGAATGTGGAGGTGAAGTGGGTGAAATGGTTGGGAATAATCTCGGATGAAAACCTGACGTTCAAGGAACATTGGCAAGCCCGAATCAAGAAAGCGCGAGCCATGCTTGCACAGTTCAACAGGTTAGGAAATTCTCAGTGGGGGATTAGCGCCACCAGCTTGAGGCAGATCTATACTGGGATGATCCGAGCAATAGCCTTGTGGGGATCGGAGCTAGGATGGAGAGGACAGAGGGACTGGGGAAAGGAGTTCGAACACTTACAGTACCAAGCCCTAAAGAAATGCGTCAACGTGACCCATGGTTCTAAGATCGAGTTGGTCAGCCAGATTGCAGGGGTAGAGTCCCCGAGGATGGGGCTGGATGTGGCACAGGCCAGACTCATGGGAAAGATTATGAGGGACACTACCACGATTGGGGATCTAATATTCGGAGAAGGAGAGAGAAGGTGTCACAGTGATGAGAGAGGTAGGAATCTTGAGGAAGGAAAAGAGCGGGATGATTTTGGTCAAGAGTACACTATCGACCCAGATGGATTCACCTCCGTCTTGACAGCAATCCAAAGCAAGGTAGGGGTACTGAAAGAGGAGGGACATGAAAAGATGAGCTATGGAGGAAGAGTCGAGAAGCTGAAGGTACCGGAAGTGAAACTCCAAGCGAACGCAGGCTCCAAGGCGGAGGTGTGGATGGAGGCTATCAACTAAGCTAGGGAGCACTACAACGCCATAGGGATATACACTGACGGTAGCATGAACGAGGATGGAATAGTGGGAGCGGGTTGGCATGTGGAGGGGGGGAAAATGCAAGGAGCAGCGACACTAGGCAAGCTGGCAACAGTGTGGGATGGAGAAGTGTGCGGAGTAAGGGGGGCACTGGAGGACGCACCGAACGAAGCCAACGTATTAATCCTATCGGACTCACAGGCAGCAATTGCAGCAGTGAAGAATGCAGGACATACAGGAAAAGCAAGGACTCCCGACCTCAAGGCAGTGTTGACGGATATCAAAGAGCGACAAGCCAGAATGGGACCCAAAGCAGTAACATTCGGATGGGTCAAGGCCCATAACGAACTCTACAGCAATGAGGAAGCAGATAGACTGGCTAAAGAGGCTACACACCTATATCCGGAAGACTCCCAGATCACGGAGGGGGGTTTGAAACAGGCATGGAAGAGGAAGAGAGAAGAAGAGCGAAGGGTGAAGGGAGCAGAGATGGGTAGGTAGTGAAGTGGAATAGGAAGGCGAGGGTCACTTACGTTCAATGTCGCACTGGTAAAGGCAACCTTCAAGCATGGCGCCACAAGATCGGAAAAGCAGATAACCCTGATTGCCGAAAATGCGGAAGATATGCGGAGACAGGCAAGCACGTAGCCTTGGTCTTTACGCATGGAGAGGATGCAGGGCGGAGGTGGAGCACATGGGAAGACATGGATGATAGGGCGAGGTGGGCTAGAAAGGAGAAGGATGGAGAGGGAGTTTACACGGTGGATCTGGTGGAACCGTTTTTCTCTAAGATCGATCTGCGTTGATTTCCTGGTTTATGCTATATCTTTTTCGTTCTCTTAAGGGGAGGGCCGGTAGGGGCGTGGAGGTGGAAGAGTCATATTTGTACGGGGAAGGGCCGGAAGGGGCGTGGCGGAGGAGGCATATATCAATTCGGGGATGGACCGGCAGAGGGTGTGGTGGCGGATGAGGGGTATTCCCTTGATTATTTCTTTGGCTTGGAAAGGCAGGGCGTTTATGTAGCCCGTTTTCCCGTGGGTGTACCGAACCTTTAAAAGGGAGGGAACGGGGGCGCCGCATAGCCTTAGGCTGATTAGATGTATAGACTCCAAAAAAAAAAAAAAAGCTCAAATCGGGTATGCTTATAACGGCAGTTAACTATAAGTCCCAGAAAGGGATTCCGACATTACTAGATGTTAATTTTGAAAGATGCGATGTCGCAGAAGATTTATACACTTTAATGCATTATGTGAGGCAGGAGCAGCATGGAACCAGCTCCGATGTGCTGACATCAATATAGTATGAATACGAGTACTGAGTTACCAAAAAAAGAGACCCGCTGCTTTGCAAGATCAATCTCTATAATTGCATCCCTATTAATACTTCACCTCTCAACTTGAATAGGTTGCCTCGGCCTACTCTGGTAATAAATCCATCCCTCTCTCAATTACAGGCCTGACGATTTCCAAACCCCAATCACAGTACCTGCCAACAATTCAGCCTGCGTAAGCAGTGGACGGAGGTTAGTCCCCCTAGACGGGATGGGTGCAGCGCAATGGTTTTCCTGCTCTGTATAATACAATACTAAATATGTAATATGTTTCGTTCAAGTCAATACTGATGATATTACATGCATTTGCATTAATATAGGTTGCCTTGCCACTACCAGAACCCCACATCATGTTAAGCATGACGGGCGAAAGTTTTTGAAAACCGTCGATAACGGGCCAACCAGAACAGCTATCGGGGAACGGAGAACACCACGAGAAAGCCAGCGAGGGCGGCGACGAGAGTGTCTATTAGATTTGCCCATTTTCCATCATCTTCCTCCCTTCCCCCGGGTTCTAAGTTCATTATTCTCACGATAACCTGCAAGACTTCCCGCACACACCGTACGGGTAATCTTGCCAGCTCAACACGATCACCACATCGGCGGCCAACGAGGCGGGAGAGAACTCCCACACTCACGATATAACCAATACGGCACAACGATCACAAGGGCGAACGCCGGAAAATACGAACGATCATTTTACGACCTCGGGGAGCCAATGGCCGCCCACAGAACTCCCACACTGGTCCGATTCGAAATCGATCGATCGAACATTCAGATCGACCTAGTCATATCACGAGGACGGTGATGGATCACAAGAAGGCAGACTTTAGAGGCAAAGCTATGGAAGCGTTGGAGGAGCTCGGGAGGACGGCGCACATCAGGACGGATGGGGGTCAGGCTCTTCGGGTCTACCCGGTCGGGAAGGTATTTCTGGGACAGGAGGTGATCCTGGTGGCGGACGGAAGGGTTTCAGCTTGGAGGCTATCTGGGAGGGGATTGGGGTAGAGGACCAGGACAGGATCAGGGCAGCGGTGGCAACAGGAGTGGCCTGGAGTGATATTGACCCAAAGGCGGTGAAAATTCCGGTGGTGATACAAAGGGGAGGAAGGAGTGTACACAGGATTCCCGAAGGCGGTCATCAGGGACCCAGAAGTTTTGGTCTTCGGTACGGATAGATCTTTACAACAAGCAGCGAGGACCATAGTGGTGGGGCAGGACCCTATTGCGGCACATGTGAGGGAGCCTAAGAGGTTTCGAGAGCCTGCTCACCGAACAATTTAACTACGGGCGCAGACGGGGTGCCTGGGGTGGACACGGCACAGGAGGAGGTCGACAGGCAGATACGCTGGGATTCGGAGGACGGGGACACGGGGTGTCAGGATTGGGAAGGAAACAGTGAGCAGAGTAGAGGAGGTGGCAGGGGGCGGGAAGGTGATGCAGGAAGCCGAGAAAGTGGTGGACGAACTGAAGAAGAGGTGTACTTGGCTCTTCGATCCCACAAAACTTGATAGTACCAACACAGTAAGGAAGTAATCGAGAACGCTATCGGGTGTTGTCGAGGGATTGGGAAGGGAGGTCAGGGAGATGAGATCCGCAAAACGGCGAGCCACGGAAGAAGCGAAGGATGAAATCGAGGCCACGCTGTGGGAGCCGGTGAAAGCTCTGGTGGGGGCGGTTAAGCACAGACATCGTGCCTTAGGAGCGGAGATTAGGGCACTAGTGGAGCGGATCATAGGGTACGGTCGAAAGGAGGTTGCAGGACGTAGAAGAAGTCAGGAGAGGGATTTATGAAGAGGTAGTCAACATTGAGGGGGCGATGGAGCGAGTCGTTCCGGGGGGGTGAAGAGGGACATCAGTGCGGCACTCCGATACATGGCAGGGGACACGCCTAGGGCTCAGCCGGAGACGCAGGGGAAGGTCACGGGCCTGGAGCACAGTGACATCTCCGATTCGGATTCGGAGGCCGCCCCAATGAAGAGAGTTGGAGCTGGAGGTGGAAGCAGAGCGGGGGCTGGGAAGGAAAGGGGGGGAGGGGTGCCGAAGATTGGTGAGTGGAGCATAGAAAGGGGGAGGAGGACTCGAGTTGAAGGTGGCGGGCTCCAAACAGCCCACTAGCGGCGTATAGAGGGACGGCACTACAGCATGCGACGGGGTAGTGCAACACGACCGGGGAATGCAACACTTCCGGACTACGTAGGAGAGCACCAAAATCTAGTTACACGGATTGTAGGAGATCCAGGAGAGGATACATGATACCTCAGTGAGGTTTTTGTGGGCTGTGGACTGGGTGTAGAGTGTTCTTGGGGGCGAGGAGTCACCAAAGTGGTAGTAGAATGGAGAGATGAGGAAATTTGTGAAATTCTTGAGGACCATGAATCCAACCGTAGCCATTCTTCTGCATCAATTTCTTCAACCCCATGGTCCCCTTTATCAATATCATCAAGCTACACCACCTTCTTGCCCTTCTGTCGCCTCTTACCCCCACCTGACTTTTCCGCTTTTCCTGCTTTTTCGCTTCTACCTTTCCCGCTCTTCATACAACTCCTTCAAAACCGCCCCATCTAATACCTGGCCTCCAAAGCGAGATCCGAGTTCCCTCCGATCAGTAGGAGCTTTTAGATCCTGCTCTGCTTACCACTTTTGATTGATATCTCGCTCCAACTGCAAATCCTTATCCTCATTAAGAGCGAACCTATCCAAGGAATCTTTCAACTCAGCAAGCTCCGTATCATGTGAATTGCCGGATTTCTTGGGAAGGAGCTTTGCCTCCCTTGCTCGATGAAGGAGTGAAGCGGAATTGGGAGCCTGGAGGCGGAAGGGGATTTTCACAAATCCATGATACTTTAGAAGGGAAGAGCCGGAAGGGGATTTTCACAAATCCATGATACTTTAGAAGGGAAGAGCGGGGGCCCAACCACCAGGAGCCCCGCCTTGGTAGCTCTGGAGACGAAGGAAACCCCTGAGATGGAATGAGAGTCGGCCTCGTTCAAGAGCGACTGGAGAGTGGGGATGTAGGAAAAGACAGGCGTGGAAGGGAGGAACACGAGAACCTTGGATGCAGGCAAAGTTCCCCCGACTAGTCCCAAAGGGTGGGACAAGGGCAGGAAGCACAACCAAGTTATGGGAATCGTCCCCAAGATAGGGCTGAAGCAGGAAGTCCTGCACAACGGTTCCCACATTTCTGCCAGCTGTGCCGGAGACATGGCCACAGCGACCTCACATGCCATCCCATCCGGCTCCGAGTCCCTCCACACACCAGGAACCACTCTAGTACATCACACAATTCACCCTAGGGCGGGGCGTCGGTTTCTCGAGGGGATAGGGTAGGGGAAGTAGAATACTGCAACGTTTGTGAAAGAGTGGGATGCTGAAGGGGAGCAGGGACAAGGCGAACGGGAGAGGAGTAGAAGAGAGGGAAACGGAGCGTCGTAACTGGGCGGGCCTTGGGAAAGCGGGGGCTGGAGGGGCGAGTACTGGGGTGGAGGTAGCGGGTGGGGTGAAACTGGAGGGGCTGGAACAGGAGCAGCACATAACTTTAAGCATCGATCTCAAGGGGTGCAGAGTCCTCCCAAGATACACGGGAAAAGGAAGGGGGAATGAGTGGAAGAAAGTGCTGAGGAAGATTGTGGAAATGGGAATTAATGTGGCGAACAAGTCGGCCGAGCTCTCGGTCTTGGCGACGTCATTCTACCACAGTCGAAAAGATGAGAAAGTAGTCAGGGTACGGGTTAAGGAGCGGATCTCAGTGAGCTCCCTGAAGGATGTAGTGGTGGGGATTGTGAGAATGATAGAACAGTACTTTGATACTGTTGGAACTGTGATCGAAGCCTGAGTGGAAGTGATCATAGCGAAGGTAGATGGTAGGGTATGGGGAATTCTGGCGGTGACGAGGGCGGAATAGATACCGGCGGCGAATGGTAGGAGGCTATCGCCGAAGGCACCTTAATGGGGGGGGCAGAGGAGGGAGTTCGATAAGTTTCAAGGCAAGGAAAGGTTGTTGATCGTGACATTGATAGGATCAGGTGGGGAGAGTCCGGATCGGGCTTGCAAGGGCTCGCCGTACAACGTGAGCGGGAGGGGGTGGTAAGATCACTGGAGGCGTACAAGCTTCATAGGGATATACACGCCCACAATTGATACTTGGACAAGGACGGTTACAGGGTTTCATCCAGGACCTCGGCACAGGACCCATATACCCCACCACAGTGGGCTCCATTCTTCCCCCAGCATAACTATAAAAGCTGCGGGGACTGGAGACACAAGAAATGCAGCGAGGACAGGAGGAGACCGTTATGCAGCACGTGCGAGGGGCTACACCTGAGTCGGGAGTGTCCCCACACGGTAGGATCCAGGGAGGATTGTTAGGAGCCATGAATTCTGTCATAAATTCTATAATATGTCTCCTGTCCTTTAAATCAACGGGATAATCCGGAGGAGAGAGTGGTTGAGAGGCTAGACAAAAAGGCAGGGTAGGGGGGGGCGGGTTCGGGACGGTGGATGCAGAGATGGAGCACATACCCAAGCTCAGGGGGAGAACAGCGGATTGCCAGAGATGCCAGGAGGAGAGCAAGGGACGCAGAGGTATAGCGCCAAATTATGGAACACCAAATGTTTAACATCCTATATTCCAATGGCAGGCGGGGGAGGCTACATGGCGACTTGGGGCTGCCACGGGGAGTGGCGAAAGAGGCGGATATGGTAGTCATCGCGGAGGCACTGGTAGATCGAAGCAGGATGAGCCAACATGTAACATACAATTTAGTGCTGAACAAGGTAGACATGGCCATACATGTAAGGAAGGATAGGGACATTCCGTGCAAGAAAAGGGCAAGGGGACAGTGGGTACGTATAGAGGAAGTAGGGGGTAGCGTACCTCCCACCACACTTCGATGAACACAAGCTCTCGAGATTTCTCTGCCAGATTTTGGAGGCGGACACAATAACAGGGGACCTTAACTACTGTAAAGAGGGTTCTGTAGGATTTCATCGAACAACACGACTTAGAGGTTATAGGCACCACACAACACACTCACGAGTGGGGCAGACACAAGTGCAGGATAGATAGGGTGCTGACGAAGGGGAGTTCAACACCATAGACAGGGGAGGGCTGGAGCTGCCTGCAGGACCATCGAGCAGTAGGGGCGAGGGTGCAGCAGGGGGAACGACAGCAAAAGGTGCCCACTCAGACAGATCACAAGAAGGTGAGGGGATATGTCAACATCCAAGAGGAAATGGTCAAAGCGAGCCTGGGAGGCTAGGCCCAACACTTCGCATACACCATAAACGCCTACAGAGCACAGCTGGGTCAGCTGAGGGAAGAGTGGACCAGGCAGGTGAGGGTATGCTCGCGATCCCAGAGATGGTGGAAGAGAGAGTGGAAGACATTGAGGAGGATAGCCAAAAAAGATAAGAGGCGAGGAAGGAACTGGGGAGACAGATAAGGAAGGAGAAGGCGAGGTGCTGGGGAGACTGGATAGAGGCGGGCAAGGACGTGTACAGTCGAACCCCCATAAAGGCACCCCTGTAAGCGCATACCCGTTGAATATGTATTACGACCGGCTGACGAGTATTTTTTGTTAGGACCAGCTTCTAATATCTCACGAAAAAACTGCATACATCTGAATTGCATGCATCAGGCCGAATTATTTCCCAAAGGTGACTTTAGTGTGCGTCGGCACGATATCCATAACTTAGGTTAAAGTTCCGGATATTATGGTGTTTCTATGCCTGTCCTGGCAGTTCAAGAGAGAAGGAGACAAGCAGAGACTGAGTATTAGGCACTGACAGTGTGGTGGGTAGGCTTAAGTAGGGTGTCCTGCACACAGTATTCATGTCGGCACAGGGACTATTTTCAATAGCATCCACCACCGTTTCGGAGCCAACAGATAGATAGCTCGCTCAGCTCTACAGACACTACCTTGGAAAGAAGTTTCTGAATCAACGAGTTCTAGCTCAATGGTATGTAGTGAGTTCCTTCTGCATACAACCTCTGACATATGTAATAGGTTTGAGCGATCATTTGACCGATCCATCAACCAATGTACTGTTTCCAGTCTCCTGCAAAAATTCAATGAAGATCCCAATTTGCTTCTGGTAGCAGATACTACACAAAAGTCCCATAAGCGCAAGAGAGAAGTAGTTCATCCGGATTTGGAATCTGCGCTATGGGAGTGGTTGTTACAATAGAAAAAAGATGCTTCAATCAGTAGGGAGCTTCTTCGAGAGAAGGCAAGGAAATTATATGATCTCATATATTGAATAGTTGAGATACTACCCCTCAAGTTCTCCAGTGGATGGCTAGGTTGTTTTAAAGAAATACATAGAATTCAGGAATACAAGTGACATGGAGTGTCTAGAAGTGCTGATGTAAACGCAATTGAACAACAATGACTGCAGATTGCAAAGATTCTTGTGTCCTATCAGTATGAGGATATCTACAGTATAGATGAAACAGGCGTGTTCTAATTAAATATATGGATATATCTGTATTAACACCATCTTTTGAATATTTTTGGAAACTGTAGCCAGATTGTAGATTTTCTATACACCGATATGAAAGATTAAAGAAAGACAAGGAAAGCCTGACTAGTATGGTCTGTGCAAATATAGATGGATCGGATTAGGTACCCCCTTGGATTGTTGGGAAGGCTACATATCCACGATGTTTCAATGGAGGCAATCTTCATTATCCACATGTGCAATATTGCAGTAGTAAAAAGGCTTGTATTGCGATAATATTATTCCATAAGTGGTGGAAGTCGTTTAGGAAGCATCTATATCGTGGTCGCAAAGTTGCATTAATTTTAGATGATTTTTGTAGACACCAAGTACCCACTGATTGTTTCTTTTATTTTTCATATGTACTCATTAGTAATATGAGGTTATAGGTCGCTATAGTTGAAGTACCAGCAAATATCCGAATTGTTTTCCTGCCTCCAAATACTACCTCCCACTTACAACCATGCAACCAAGGAATTATTGTAACGTTAACGGCCTACTGGCGACAGTTGTATTGCCAAGGTCTTCTTAATTGGCTAGAACATTATCCAACCGCTCAACCCCGCATTATTACAACCTCCACTGGTCGACAAAAGACCTTGCCCCATAATCCGGATATTGCTACAATTCAAATGGTTTTGCAAGCCTCGTGTAAGGTATCGGAGGGACAATGTGTCATTGTTGGAACAAGGTTGATCTCTGCTTGGAAGGACCAATAGACTTCAATTTCAACCCTGATCTATGGCAACAATTCCATTCCTTGATCAACAAGACCTACAAGATGTTGTAGCTCCTCCGGATGAGTATATTCCAGACCGTCAAGTCAAGCTAACTATTGAAGATATTGCACCTGCCTATGTTCCACCACCCAATATCTCGGCAAATTCAGCTGAACACCCTACCTCTGCAGCTACCCATAATGGCTCCGAGCCTCGACCTATTATTGCTAGGACTGAGGTGAACCAAGCTTTAGAAGCACTGCAGCTCTATATTATCCAGACTGCACCCAGTACTGCCACTCCACAAGATACAGCATCCATTATGGACTCCATAGCGACCTTGATGAACCGGAT
>Ga0307511_10001516_pt1 | contig 24552 bp, 30 predicted proteins | sample 13_EM_MG_FD_200266 | JGI IMG/M metagenome (GOLD analysis project Ga0307511, IMG submission 200266) | Populus trichocarpa ectomycorrhiza microbial communities from riparian zone in the Pacific Northwest, United States - 13_EM | ecosystem: Host-associated > Plants > Roots > Unclassified | place... | reverse complement strand
TCTTTATTACCAAATAAGGGCAGTTTTGGGTGCACTCTTCCAAGTTCGGGTGGTTGAGGGTACTTCCGGGGTCCTACAGGGGTTTTGAGGGTTGCGTGTCCTCGGGTGCGCTGCCGCGCACCCCCTGGGTACTTCCGGGGTCCGACCTGGGTTTTGACAGTGGGGTGTCGCCGGGTGCGCTCCCGCGCCCCCCCTGGACCCGATCAAAGCCAGCGTTGTCAGGTTCGAGGGATGGTAAGCGAGCTATTGATACGTGAAAGTCGACACTCCCTCATCTACAATCCAACCCCAACGTCCAAATTCAGATCAACAATGCGACCCGTAACCAAAAGCATATCGCAAAACGCCGAACCTTCAAGGTCAACCTGCCGCTTCACGACGTAGATCACGTCGGAGCCTTCGGCCGCGAACTTTGACACGGTTTCGTGAAAGTCACTCGGCTCGAAGAGATCGTCCATTTCCTCCGGCAATGCACCGACCACAGGCGGGAGTAAGGCGGATAGGTAGGATTGAAAGAGGGAAATGTCGAATTGCGTGGTAGGTTCGAGGAGCCCATCGTGGTTCCCGTTCGTCCCGTTCACTGGTATTGGCGTCAAAGGGGGTTCCATGACAGAGACCCTACGGCACCGACGACGAGCGAGCAAGATTCACTGGAGGGGTCACGATATCGCTGGGATATCTCCGATGGAGAAATGGGGATTGTCTTCGCGTCGTCGCCGTCGGTTGCATGTCGATCGCCAACTGGCTGTCCCAGATCCCGCCATTGGCCTTTATATGGAAATATTTTCCCACCTCACAGACACGAACCGGGCATGGGCAGAAAAGTGGCGAATATATTAGAGTGGAAGGGTATGTAGTATAGGGACGTAGTTACGAGTAAGACATCACGATCCAAGAAAGATAAAATAGATGGAAGTTCGCCCAGGTAGCGAAATAGGTTTGCAAGACAAGTCATTGAACGCACCTGGTCCCGATGCGGCTGGCGGGGTGGGATCTCGCTTAGCTATCCTCGCGGCCTCCTTCCTCGGGTGCACGAAGATCAACGTCCGATTCCTCCCGGTTGGCTCGAGGGGCTTCTCGGAGTCGTGGCAAAACTCGATAATGACCTGAATTCGCGCGAAGGCCTTCCTCTCCGCAGCATTGATTGACTGTTGTTGAAGGCCGCAAGGTTGACAAGAGAAGTCGAAGTGGGAGGGGCCCTTATTTTCGTCGACGCGAGGAAAGTTGCGACATCCTGGTAGCTGGGGAGTGTCGCGGAAAGTCCCACGAGCCGATTGTAGTCGTTGGTCTGCTTCATTCGCCGGACGGTCCTCGCAATGATACTTTCAAGAACAGGACCACGTTCATCATGAAGAAGGGGTATCTCATCAATGGTGATGAGACGCAGTAGAAACTAGAGATGGGGATGGGGCTGTGTGGGAGCGTGGTTGGGGGATAGTTTCGAAGGCGCGACGCGACTTTCACGGTCTAGTTTGAACCAGGCGATCGACGGGAGCGAGTCCGGAGGGTCCGATCAAGCCCCACCTGAGACCTCCTCTGTTTGTGCTATGTGCCCGCGGTCGCTGGGCCCTGTGAGCCTAACTACACCTGCTGCTGTTTTCCCGATGAACTAGGTCGCGCACAACAACAGGTTACTAGTCAGTAGCCACTAACGATCGCCGAGACCTAAGTTTGAATTGGATCCGGATCAGCGGATGATTCGCATTTATCCGACGCGAGGGATATATGTCACACAATATTCAACTGTGCTTACCTCTTGTCAGAGCCCGCACGATTCGAACACAGCACGATGCACATCCCCCAAGACATCGTTGACCTCATCGTTGATCAGCTATCTCTGTCGGTGGATTGCGAGGCAGGGGCTCCCGGTCATCTCCAAGCCCCTTCGCTGGTATCTTCTGCATGGGTCAATCGCAGCCAACACCACCTCTTCTCTACCCTCGAATTCGACGATAGCTGGAAGATCAAGAGGTGGTGCTCCAGGATCAAACCTAACTCTTACGGGGTTTCTAGGCATGTTCGCGTCCTCATCGTCGGTTGGCGAGACCCGTTTGACAGTCCAACCTCCCTGCTAAAAGCTTCCGACATCACAACCGCGCTTCCCCACTTCACTTCACTTAAAAACCTCCAGGAGTTTATCCTAGGCTTGACCTTCCTCGGGCATACATCTCTCGGCGTCCTCTCCCCGATACTCTCTTCGTCGGTTGGCACCCTCAAGCGGCTCGGATGGATCGGCGGTCACGCTAACATGCGCAAAACTTGGGAAGAAATCAGGACTCTCACCGAACTTTTGCCAAATCTTACACATGTTGTTGACCTATCAGATGGAACCCAAATTCGATTCTCAGCTGACGAGGGACACTCTCCTGCTGTTAAGCGTTTCACGTTCCACGAACTTCGGATTACCGACATCGCCCTTCTTTCCCTCCCGTTTTTTGAGTCCCGTGGCCCTCATCTTCAAGTCCTTGATCTCAAAGAGTTTGAGGTCGAGGAAGCGAGCAAACGTTAGCCGCCTCCCTCTGTTTACGGTGTAAAACATCTGCTTATTTCAGCTATCCTGACAGACGATCTGCAAACCTTCCAGACACTTCTGGGGGCCTGTCACACGCTCCAGGAGCTTGCCATCAGCTTGTTCCCGGGCATCGCGCAGCTCTTGGGCTCGATCCCCAGCAGCTCCGTATCCCTTGTACGCGTCTACAACCCCTACGGGTGGGGCAATACCCCAACGACTTATACCGACTCCTGGCCCTGGGAGTGCTTCGAGGCGTTTGAACGGCATTCGATCGTGGATGAAGATCAACTGGCAGAGTTCACGCATCTGGGTGCCTCAATCCGAAAGATAGCTCAACGATATTCCAGCCGCCACCCCGGATCGAAGACAAGAGTTCGGGCTAGCCTCCACCTCGAGGAATCGGAGGTCCGGGCGGTGGAGAGTGGTGACATTCTGTTTTACGGGGCGAAGCTTGAGGAGGAGTTGGGGAATTATGTGGACTTTGAGCTGATCCTCGTACCCTTTGTTGCGCGTCGTTATAGGCGTACTCAATTATAAACGAGCTCGACTCGTTTGGCTGTCAGATTTGACAGTCGCGACCGATAGGGTGCGGGATCTCCGGGGGGTGACCGGAGGATTGCGGTGCCGGGTGCGCCGAGGCACTTCCACCCTCCCTTCCCCGAGGGCCAATAGTCAGACCCCACTGCGACCTTAGCTGCAGCCATTGAACGAGGAGATCAAATACAAGGATCTGGATACTTGAGTGATGAAGAAGCCAAAGGCCATACAATCAGACTAGTATGAGAAATATACAAGTAATGTCCGGGACAAACAGCCCTGAGGCAGCCGTCCTCAAAGCTTCTGTAAGTCCTAAATTGAAGAGCGACGGAGGGGACGGAGGCTGTTCGGAACTTCCCAAACCGGTCTCGGTCACTTATCCGAATGACTGTCAAATCTGACAGCTAAACGAGTCGAGCCGAGCCAGCTCGTTTATAATTGAGTACGCCTCATGTAGCTCAAATTGAGTTCGAGCCCGACGAAATTCGCGGAGCTTGAGTTGTCTCTGCTCCACCTACAACAAAACGTCGAGATTCCAGAAACACACTTGATCATTCATCCCGTGATTCAGAAAGCCGTCGAACAGGCTCAAGGCAACGGAACGCGACCAAGTATTAACAGCATCCCCCAGAAACTCCTGAGCGACAGCACATTCCTGAATACCCTGCATTCTCACGTTAACCAGTGGATCAAGTCTATCCAAGCCGTGACGAAACTGAGTCGAGATGTCGCCTCCGTCAGAGTGTTCATATTACCAACAGGTGGAATGGTAGGGAATCGTGTTGAGAATACGACTGTCACAGCACAATCGCAGTGATCCGACACGTCCGGAAACTTGCCTGCGAGAGAAGACGTGGAGCTTGGTGTCGACGAAGGTGCCAGAAAGTGGTGAAATCGTTGGGGGCACCCAGTAGAGTGTATGGTGGATCCATCCTCGTCGCGGTCCACGGGTAAATTCCCGAGCACATTCGTAATTGCATGGTGCCGTCCCACCATTCAAACTCAGATCTTATGCTGTCCAACCGTAACATCGTGCGTTGGGATGGAGAATACAGACCACAGAAAGCTAGCCCTAAAGCGCTTCCTTGCTTTCAAGGCACTTGCAAAAGTTACTGGGTGGGTCTTCTGGTGGGGATTTAGATGGTTCTCCTCGGCTGTTACGGAAAAGGTTGGCCGGATCAAAGTCCTCGTAGAAATAAGCAAGTGGAATAAAATACAATGTTGTAGACTCGGCTCTCTCCCATCCGGATGTCCCCCACGCACCGAACCCACATGTGTATTCGCCTCTACGTAAATCTGCCACTGCATTTGGATCTGACGCAAACACTTCCAGCTGTCACCCTCAGCTCGTTACAGCTTGTACACCGCATAAACGGTCGCCCCCTTTGATGTCTTCCATTCCTACCTTTATCGTCACATCGAGGACAATGTAGGTCACCGTAGAGGATGTAGACTGATGCAATGTGCTCACATCGAGCGCATCTCAGTCCGACCCACTTGACTGTAGTGGTCGAGGGAATAGTCGCGGGTCTAGGGGTGGGAACGCCCCAAAGATAGGGGAGCGGGACGACGTTGGTGAGAGGTGAGACGATGCTGGAGGTGGAAGCCGATGCTTGGAAAGCAGGGGTGGCGATGATGACACCCTGCCCCCCGGTAAACCCGCCGAGGCCAGAATTGGAGGGGATGCCCTTTGAGAAAGCTTGTTCGATGAGCATGTCGTATACCGAACTCAGTGTTACGGGAAAGAAGGGCGCTTCCCCGGACGCCATTCTTCGGATGTGAGTCATTAGTGAGCCGGGGTAGTCTTCGGTGAATCGTTCGTGGAGGAATTGTATTTCCAAATCCAAGATCGGTTTATGACTGGAGGAGATCCAAGTGTGAAATAGTGAACGAGCATGATGGTTCAAGTGCCCACTTTGCAGCAAACGAAGAAAAGAGTTCTTGCGCAATATTGGTATTGGAGAGTTTAGATTGGATGTCCTTCAGTGCATTCTCCATGATCCCCTTAATCCCGAGCTTTTCGATGGTTTAGTGCTAGTGTGGTGTACCAATGTGAAATGCTTACTGTTGCTGCCAAAGAATACATTGAACGAGGAGAACATGACTGCGAGCATTGCACCTCAGCGCCCGGTGCTGGATCGCTACCGTAAGCCGAAGTCTGCAAGGATGTAAAGGACATTTCGTTCGTGTATGCATAGGAGACGAGCGACGTCCACCTGAACACACATCAGTTGTTTATCACATGGAAAGGTGAAGTTGGCCTACGTTCTCCACGCCCCAGACATTAGCATTACAATTTCATGGCCCTCAGCAGTACCGGCCTCGGTCTGGTATTTTCTGGATATGACGTGAGCCGCGCCCCACCTTGAAGAATCCACAAGTCGTGCACGTACAGGACAGTCTTGTATTCCTTAGGGATATCCCCACTCCAACTTTCATAATCATCGACTAGTCCATCCACCAGACACATGGCTTGGCAGTCTGCCCCTACGGCCTCTGCGGTCACATGTCAGAGCGGAATGAGTCGAGAGAAGCTCTCCCACTTACGGGTGGTGATTGCAGACGCCAATTCCTCGATCACAATGCTTGATGTGAACAGTGGCCTCGGGTCAGATGGCAGGTCTTTGCTGATTGCATTGTATGCGTAGAACTGAACGTCGATGAAAATTCCCGTGGGGATCGACTTGAGGAGGGCAACTTTTATCCTGTGCCAATGTGGAAGAATGGCGGGTGTCACGGGGAAAGTGATACTCGGAGTTGCCACCGGTAGCTCCAGGGGCAATTTCACGCCATTCCAGATCATATCGAGAGCGTCAGCGGCATGCACCAATTGAAACTGGGGTAAAGCGGCAATTGTCTCTCGAAGCTGCTTCCTTGTGATGCTCTCGTTGGCCCCCTTAGATTCCTCCTTTAGGTTGTGAATGAGTTGCGAGACTTGCATTGACAGTATTTCCGGAAAGCTACATCGAAAGTATGAGCGTTTGGGACGATTCAAGCGGCGGAATAGCTCACGAGAGGGAGAAACTGGAAAATACCTCCTCTACGATGTTGCAATGCCCCAAATTGGCACGTATGTGCGCCTTAGCTTTCTCCTTGAGGGTCGGTATGTCATACTGAAATCGATGAGCTGGTGGAACCAACCACAAGCGAGGCTGGTCACCTTGTCCGCAAGTCGATAAACCGACTTTGCTGAAGGAGATGGCAGTTTCCCTGTGCTCCAATCCCCGATCCTTGCCTGTGCAGGGAGTTCGTGACGAGGATCAGAGCTAAATGGGGCAAACTCTATCTCGCCAGTGTATAAGAAATATAACATGGCCTCAAATCTGCGATCAGCTTGTAAGGTGCGAGGATCAGTTGGCGAGGACTGTACTGTACGCACGTTACGGCTCCTATATCGTGAATGACGGCAACTTTACCCATTCTTGTGGGATCGTGGTTAGGACTGCAATTGGAGTCACTAAAAATGGGGCAATATTCGGTTGCAAATGAGATCGACCTGTCGTTATTTTGGGCCGCATTCGCCTCAGCTGACGATGGGGGACCAGAGACAACGATTTGGGATGTTGTGGAGCCTGGCGTGCCCTCGAGTCTCTGCTGCGAGACGCGATCGTCTTCGAGGGACTCTTCGCCTCTGTCTTCCTCTTCGGAGCATGAATATTCATCTTCGAGGTCGCTGTCGGACAGGTAGTCGTAGTGTTCAGCGTAAGGGTCGGACTCAGAGGGGAATGCCTCATCGACGTTCCTCGTTTGTCCTTCTGAAAAACCATCTGAGAACACTGCGGGGCCGCACGGTTAGATGCGTAGCATTGGAGAGTTGCTATCACCCACATGTGGAAAAGTAAGGGACCGTGTCCAGAACGCGGCTGTTGCAGTACAACGCTCGCGGCGATCCAACACGCCCAGAGACTTGTCTACGAGAGAAGACGTAGAACTTGGTGTCGACAAAGGTTCCAGAAGTAATGGAGTCGTTCAGGGCATCTAGTAGAAAGTGTGGCGGGTCCGTCCTCATAGTGATCCAGGGCAACTCCTGGCAGGGCGCTAATAGTCGGTCCAGTCGATGTTCACCGGTCCGCGTTTCCACCAAGGAAAACCCGGGTCCTCTCCTTGTTGGAGCGATGCTCGCCCGGATCCATTCCAAGGTTGGGGACGCTTTGTCTCCGTGGAACCGCCAGATTCTCGCTAAGGTAGCCCGGTACCTGGGCAATGGTGAGAGTCGGCAGACTGGCAAGAACCACCACCGGTGGGGTAGAACGGATTTTCCCACACATTTGATCCGCTCGCCTTGATGTCCTTGCCATGTCGCGGAGCCTTCGCCGTTCGTTTGACTCTATACCGCTCTTTACACACTGGTACGTTGCAACGACGGCACTGTGGGGCGAAAACCTATTGACACTCGTCTCCCAGGCCCGTCCCGCACGCGTCTCGTCAAGGACTTGAAGCCTAGGTCGAATAAGGGCGGAAGGCTGGAGGTCGCAACCCCGGTATTCTCTCGAGAACCGCTTCCCCATGTCGGGCGACTGGAGAAACAAAGGGCGTCCACACCTTCACCAAATTTTCAGCCCAGCGCAGAGAGGTTGGCCAGGAGGCAGTCACGACATCTGAGGAGGGTGGAAAGGAAGGGTGAGGTACGTGGGAAGGCTCCCGAGATCCCAGTCACGAAACACGATCCTCTGTGGTCCCAAAAACGCGTTTCAGGTCTCTCAAAAGAGGCTGCGACATCTGTGGCAGCGGTTAAGACCCTCGACCCGCTGGCTGAAGAGTTCGACCTCTCCGCGTCAAACTCTCGCAGTCTGGGATCGCTTCCTGTTTCGTTCTCATCCCCTCCTTTGCTCGACGGGCTTCGGGACTCGGTGCACCAAATACTCGGACAATCTGCGTCCCCTACCCCTATTCAAGCGTTGTCTCTGAAGCATCTGTTTTCGGAGACGCCGGAATGGCGCCAATACCTCCTTGCCTCCGAGACCGGATCCGGAAAATCCATCGCGTATCTCCTCCCCATGCTCCACCACCTCAAAAAGTCCGAGCTGGCCCCTCCGGAATCTACCTTGGTAGAAATTCCACCCCAACCACGACGCGCCGTGAACCCAAGGGCGTTGGTCTTGGCCCCCACCCACGAGCTATCTCGACAGCTTTCTTCTTTTTCCAAGGCCCTTTTGCACAATATCAAGTTGAGAGTTGTCTGTGCTTCGAGGGCCAACTTGAAAAGTGCCTCTCGCACGACATTCACAGCTTCCAAGATGGCCGCACAATTTGTCGATGACACGGCTGGGACGCTTGGTATGTCTCCTCTCGGAGCATCTCGTTCGGTCGATGTCCTTGTGGGCACTCCAAACAAGTTGTTGGAGATGGCAAGGGGTAGGAAGTGGGACCACATCAAGGACGAAACGGACAAGGAACTCGCGGCCGAGCTCTCCGGGTCGCGCCGCGAGACCTCATCCAGGAGTGTCGAACCCGAAATGGGACTTCAAAACATTGAATGGGTCGTGGTTGACGAAGCAGATATTCTTTTTGGTAACTCCAACACCTCCATCTTTACGGATGAAACTGACGATCCATACTCTAGACCCTGACTTCCAGGAGAGCACTCGAGCGCTCTTGGCTGATATTGCAGCCGCCCGCGGCCAGCCCGTCCCATATACCCCAGATCTTCTCCCTCCTTCACCAGAAACCTCAACTACATCTACCTTAGCCCAAAATGATCCTATAACATATCCATTCAACTTAATCCTAACTACCGCCACCATCCCCCCATCACTCGCCGCGTACCTCGACGCCTATCATCCCACCTTGACCAGGCTCGCCTCGCCCAGATTGCATCGCCTCCCTTCCACCATGAAAACAGAGTACGAGAGCTGGACGGGTGGAAATAAGGACGCAGATATCGAACGCAGGATCCGGAAAGTCTGGGCAGAGGACTCCATTCGTCCTAATTTCGATGGAAAACGATCAAAGATCTTGATCTTCTGTAATAGGGGGACCAAGGTTCAAAGTCTCGGATCTTTCCTAGAGGGCAAAAGGATTCCCAACGTGGCCTTAACCAAGGACGGCAGCGCCAGGAATATCGGCAATAATCGTCACTTGGATGGCTTCCTTCGAACGGACGGCGCTAAAACAAAACCTAGATCATCCTCCCTGCGTAGGGATGAGGAACCGCACGTCATGATTACTACCTCTATGCTTTCCAGGGGGTTGGATTTTTCACCTGATGTTCGGCACGTATTTATCGTCGACGAACCGAGAAACATGGTCGACTTCCTGCATCGTGCCGGGCGCTCTGCCAGGGCCGGCCAAACCGGAAAGGTCGTCGTGTTTGGGAAGCTGAAAGGCAGAGGGTCTGCGAGGGCTACAGAGATGAAGAAGAAGGTTGGCGCGTTGAGGAAATGATGTGCGTTTCGTTATGGTAATATCCACCACTCAATATTCAGTACTATACAGCACGAGCCCTGATTCTAATATGTCCACATCGTCGACGTTCGCACCCCCTTACGTGAGCTGCTTAAGATACCATTGCGGAAAAATACGGACCGGGCACACGCACCTCGCGGAGCTCTTGTGGGTGATCTGCAAAGTGCAGATCAGACCGCAGTGAGTAGTGACTCGCCATTGCGCAGCTCCTGCCAGTGATACGCCGCGCCCATCTCGAGAACTCCTTCGCTCGCTCACAGACGACGAGATGGTTTTCCGTTCTTTCGCGGTGGTCGGACCGGGGAACATTGGGAGTTTCATTGTCAAGGAGTTGCTGGGGTTGAAAGCCATTGGGACTGTATCCTCTGTTACCGTTGTCTCCCGATCGGTGCGCGCCCCTGACTTCTTCGTAGCCACGTCTGTGGTCTAATCTGCACTTGTGGTACTCAAGGATGCCAGTGCGTCTCACCCCGAATGGGTTACACAAGGTGCCAGGTTCGTCGTCATCGATTACGACGATCGATCCACCCTCGCGGCGGCTTTTGAGGGCGTCGACGTTGTGATTAGTACGGTTAGGGCCACACCAGATGGGATTGGGGGTCAAAAGGTTCTGGCAGACGCCGCAAAGGCAGCTGGCGTCAGGATCTTTGCTCCATCCGAGTTCGGAACCCCCTCCGCGAAGTTGGAAGGTGGCATTGCGCTAAAGCGTCAGGCTCGTGACCACCTCCAGGAGATCGGGCTACCGTATGCAATCTTGTACACTGGGCCATTTACGGATGTCCTCTTCAGCCCGTATGTCTCGTTTTGCGTCTGCTCGTACCATAGAGGCGCTAACGCGACCAAAGAGTTTTCGGGTTCGATTTTGCGAACGGAAAGGTCACCATTCCTGGGTTTGGCGATACCCCGATAACATTTACGGGTCGACCTGACGTTGCGCGCTACATCGGATTCGTATTCACGAACTTGCCAGCGGAGAAACTCGAATGGAAGGTGCTCCGCTTGGAGGGCGATCGTACGGTTGGCACAATACACGTCCTCGTCCGCTTGTCCAGACCTGAGCATTTTTGACCGTGACAGACATTCAACGCGATAATGAAATCCTATCAGGATAAAACGGGGAAGGTCTTGGAGATTAACCACATTCCTCCCTCGGAGTTGGAGAAACGTTCCGACTTCGCTGCGGTAATAACCCTTCGTTGGGAGAGAGGCGAAGGCGTGGTTGGTGACCCCGTGGATAACGATCTTTACCCGGGATGGAATCCAAAAAAAGCATTGGAATATATCGCATAGGCTTCGTTTGTTTCTCTTTTTGTGTTGCAGACCCGAAGGTGTATTTTTACCTCGGTAGGAAAACGGAACTTGAAATTGGGTCGCGTACGGCAAAGGTTCGATGTTTCGAATTAAGTTTCCAGTGGCAGCCAACCCCTTGGGCTTACGGACGCCTCCAAATTCGGTCTCGTCGTATTTTTTAGATCGTCAGGCACCGGCTCTTCACCAAGGATCTCGGGGCAATCGAGGTGGTCGCTACTACGTCTCGGCTGGTCGCACCCGATATCTGTTGTAACCGTGGGAAACAATTCAAGACGTGCCGGTTTGGGCGCTTCCCTTATTGTCTTTCCCTCCGCCGTTTCCCAAAATCTTTCGTCGCTTCTTTGAGTTCACATCGACCGGCAGGAACACCGGGGATCAACACCGCGCATGCGGTTTCTTTCCAGCAGATGACCCGGGATCTTCTGGCTTACCCCCTACTCCGGTATTCATGCGATGTAGGGACCGCGTGCCCTGGAATGTGATTGTTTTCTTCCGGTCGTGGATCTGTAAGGCAGGGAAACCTTTCACACTCTGATTGTAGAATGGGAGATCTCCGACGCATAGCGGCGGTGTGCCGGGTGACGCAATTTTTGCCATCGTGATATCCCCGACGAGATTCTAATCTATCCGTACGTGTTTTTGGACACCCAGAGCGCGGCCGTTACTTCATCCTGCAGCTGGGTGCAAGTTTTGCCACTTCGGGTGCTGATCTTTTGTGAGCACTCGTCCAAGGTTGTGTCAGCAAAACGTATTAATTATCTTGCCGGCCGGAGGAGGGTACACGGTTTGCCAGCATACTATCATCTTACCAGCTCTCCCCTACTACCGGACCCGGCCGTACAAGCGAGAGACTTATTGTCCATGGATCTAGCAACGGCCTAATCACAGCCAGGTGATCGAGAATTTCGACCACGAGCTCTCCTACAGAAAATGCGTCTGGTGAGACCAACGTACAAACCCCTGTCCTGTCGTGCTATACTTTACATATTCTTCGCTTCTGGTTTTTGCTCCCGTCCCCGAGCCCTTAATTTGCCCACTTACATGGTCTCTCGGGACCGAGTTTTGGGTCGCTGGTTGACGATCAGTAGAATAATAGATGAGGCCAAAGCCAGGTCTCAGATCGGTTGTAACCGTGGGAATCAAGAATCTAAGCTTCCTCTTTGGTGGTACGAGCGTCTCTTCGGAACTGACCCCGTGCCTGGTCTTATTGTCTTTTGCTCTCCCCCTCTTTCCTGAAGGGAGCACCGACTGAGTCCGCCGGTATAAACTCTTGGAAGTAGACTCTCTGTTTGCGCTCTCGCTCTATCGTCGCGGTACTTTCCTCCCCCTGGCGCATCGGCATCCACGAGATCTTGAGGTGGACAACTGCGAACGCGACAACTCGCTTGAGGCTCGCCCTACTCGCCCAAGGTGCAAATGGCGAGCGCGGGGGTGAACAATAAACCAATGGACTCCTATGATTGGCTTCCCGTGCCAACCCGACCTCCTTATTGTCTCCCTCGCTGATGTGGGAGAAATGAATCTTCTGGAAGATAGCCTTCCCCTATCCTCGAGGTGCTAAAATTTGACGTCCATGGCAACTCTGGGTATGACTCTTATTGTTTGTGCGTGCGCGTTTTGTGTGCATCTATGGAACCTGCGCCTGGATTCGAACCGAGAGTGCGCCGTGCATGGTGATGAACTCTATCAGTATGGCTTTTTGTCGCGGATCTCTCATATCACCGGACGTGCATAGAAATCTGCGTCTGTGGGATATATAAGGCCAGGGTGGATGAGGGGATATCCTCCAACCGGCCATCCTACCCCGCTTCCACAACACTCCACTCCATTTCTCGGATCTCCCCAATATCCACCCATCCTAACCGAAATGGACTCCTTCTTCTCCTTCTTCGCCCCCTCCGAGACCACCTCCGGCGAGCAGCAGGATTTCCCTGTTGAGTTCGAGACCGGTGGAGGTACCTCTGGCGGTGGATGCGTTATTGCTTGAACACAACCACATTCGGTACGCGTCTCCCCGCTTTCTGTCAGCCTTTCTCCCGTCCTAACCACCGTCTTTCCTCCAGAGAGCGATACCGAACACTCTATCACGAACCACCCCTCACCCACCCGCTCTTCTCTTCGTCATTTGGCGTGCACAACTCCGCTTCATCATGCCGGATTCCGGCTTCACTGAACCTTATTCATGGCATTTGTCGCTTTTTCGTTTTCAATCTTGGGTTCCCCTTCGCTTTCGTTAAACCCACTTGTTGTTATCATTAGCATTTGTTGTATGTAGACTACGCCGCCTGGGCCCGGGCGATTGTTTGTAAAGGCGTTGTTGCCCAACGACACGTGATTTTCTCACATCTCGACGTCTTGCGCTCGACTGAATGAACTTGGACCACCGCGCTGCGAGGCTAGTGCCAGTTTTCAAGGTTGGATGCAGGTAAATACACCTGGGATGGACAAGGCAAACGGAGAGCATGCGCGGCTCTACAGAGGTTCGTTCAGCGCTCAATCAGTGAAAATCACCACCCGGTTCCTCACGCATTGGGGCGACATCCTCCGACTCAAACCACACTCTGGATCTAGTGTTTATCAAGTACAAGGTTGAACGTTGTCCGCACCGTGGCTGAATAGCGAGAGGGGTTTGTACACGCCCTCTTCAAATCTGCCTATTTGTCCCAATCGACGCTTACTTCCTCCACGACAGCTGGCTGGCGAGAATCGTATTTAGTGTACAACAAGCCTATAACTCCAGACGTGATGTTATCCCGATAATACAGCCCCATTCTCCTTCCCACCAACGATATTCCTACTGTAGACTCTCGGCTTGCTCGTCCTCGAAGCGTTCCGGCTCCCGTTTCAAATTGTTCAACTCGCCTCTCAAGGGCCTTCCCGGACAAGGTTGCGCGAATTTCACCTGTGGAAATACTGTACTAATCCTAAGCGGAGGACTCTCCGTACCTTTTTTTATGGCCGGAGAACCTTACGCGAAAGCGCGTTGGGGCTTTATCGCCTCTCCGATGTGAGCACTCCGGTCCCCGTTTGGCCGCCAGTGGTATACGTGGTCTGACTGAGGAGACTACGTTTGACGGGTTCGTGAATTGCCCTGCGTTATTTCCTCAGGATTTTACGTTCTTCGCTGGGGACGCTCGCGCCCCCCCCCCCCCCCCGCCCAGGAGTGGCTTCGATCAACTCGATGAAAGGAGGGTCACATAGGAGAGGGTATCGGCGTTCTGTTGTGACGACTCCCCCGACGTGATCCACCGAGATCGTCCCCGTTGTTTCTTTGGTCGAATTGCGAAATCACAGAGTGGGCGTTCTACAGAGAAGGGCCTGGCGCCTAGGTATTACTGTGTTAGACCGTGATCTAGGATACCCCGCAGTCGTGTCCAAAGTTTTACCCCCTTAGTGGAACGGGTTCGCCTGATATCTTTACTTCACTACCGTCGCCGGGACTAAGTACGTGGGGAAGAACGGCAGCGAACTCCGATGTGGAATGTCCCATCCATCGCGACCACACTCAAGTGACCGGCGAGACCTCGAAGAACGACAACTACGGCACCTTGTCAACGTATCCGATGAAATCCTCCGGAAGGAGTTGCTCGGCGTGATACGTGCATGTCGGACGAAAACTGGAATTCCCAGCAGGGTAGAGTTGTCGGCGTTAGACGGAGGGTGGGGGAGTGGGTGATCGAGTATCTCAGCCATCCCATGGGTCGATCGAGATCGCAATCGGTTTACAAATCCCTACAAAGCCGAATCTTTTGCCTATTTTCCTTCCAGTGATTCCCCCTCTACCTCTCTTTACTTTACCTTTGCGAGCATTTGCTATGGGGATTCTACCACCAATTAACATCCCCAAATGGCTTGAGGAGAATGGGCACCTGCTCCAACCTCCAGTTGGTAATCACACCCTCTATGACGGAAAAGATTTCATCGTCATGCTTGTCGGTGGTCCCAACGAAAGGAACGACTACCACGTTAACGAGACGGAGGTGTGTATTTTCCTGGGTGGGTTTATCGACTTCATGGGGAAAATCTCAACTCCTTCGTTATTTAGGAATGGTTCTACCAGTGGAAGGGGGATATGCTCCTCAAAATCGTTGACGGAACCGAGTTCCGAGATATTCCGATCTCAGAGGGCTCTTTCTTCTTACTCCCACGTACGTTCGCCGACCATCTACGGAGTACTCTCCCGTCATCTCGCCTTTGATTTACCGGTAACATCAGCCAACACCCCCCACAACCCTGTTCGATTCCCGGACACCGTCGGTGTCGTGATCGAAGGGGCTCGTCCCGAAAGTTCCAAAGGTGCGGACCCCACTCTGGCTACTTGTAGGCCCAGCATTGACTGTGGCTCTTAGATCGCCTTCGCTGGTATTGCCGAAACCCAGTGCACACAGAACCTACGATCATCCGCGAGGAGGCCTTCCACGTTGAGAGTCTGGGGTACCAACTCAAGCCGTACATCCAGGCGTGGATGGCAGACGAGAACCTAAGGAAATGCAAGGAATGCGGTACCATTGCGCCTCCGAAATAGGCCCCCATGTGTGTAGATAAGATAGTTTTTCTGAACGAGGTCAGGGGATCCCGGACGAAGAGGCCGTCGGAGTGCTGTTTGTGGATCGCGACTTCCGCCTTCCGTGTTCCATGAGATTTGACAAGCGCTTTACCACACACTCCATCCTTGAATTTTGTCTTTGGGCGACTGAGGCAGGCTTCTCGGATCACTCGCTGGACAGCAAGGGAGGGACCGAAGCGTAAGAAAAACTGGATGACAAGGGAATCGCGCACTTCGACAATCGCGCACTTCGACCCTGAGGCGTTACTTGTACGTCCAAACGTTTTAACCTCTATTCCAGGTGGTAAGAAGATTGGGGAAGAACTTGTCCAGGAACGGGATCGTAGGCATCAGTCTACCCAGAGGGTGGTCGGAGGAACTCGTCGGATGGATTGGCAGGAAACCAGGCAAGGGGTGGACCACCATTCAGTGACGGGGTGGGTACACCTTATCGACGCCAACGGACACCGAGAGCCCGTATTTTTGGCGCCAGTTCGGGATGTTCTGCTGAGAGAAAGCAAGTTATGAGCGCTAAATCATCTCACCTGCAAAACACGATGAGATTGACGACCCGGGACGCTGACCCTAAGGGCGGGGCATCGCGGGAAACGTAGAAACACCCAGGGGATGCGCTGAATGGTACCGTCGTAATCGTGCAACGCCCAACGAGAACACCGCGTGCGACCGCCAAAAAGGCACGCTTTGAGCGCATCCAGTTGAAGTCCAGAACGTTGACTGTAACTCCCAGATATGCCGGTTTCAGCAACTCCAGCAGCAGATATTATTTGTTCCTCCAGTCAGTAGGAATCGCCACGGGTGATATCCCCCAGAGGAGCCGAACGGGCGTCGAGGCCAAAGAGCACCCCCGGTGGAACCCGGTCGCCCGTTCGGCGCATCACCAGCGAGCGAATTGGGAAGAGGAATCCCCACCCTTGATCTGGTCGTTGTGAATAGCTGCACCGAAGACGTCACCCAGATGAGGGAAAGTAAAGTCGTTGCGGGATTGAAAATAGCAACCAGTGGGCCGTATCCAAAACCCTGCATGACGCTTCCCATACCACGAGTTGCGTAAACCCTGGCGTGCAATCGTGGAGTGGGTGGTCTCGCCTCTTTCCTTCGTGTGCTCCGGCTAAACTTCGTGGAGGTTGAACGTATCACATTGGATCGCAAGTGAATGCGCCCCTCGACCGTCGATTCATCCAAGACTGCGATCATGTAGACGGGCGGCAAGTTTCCACACCACCCAATACACCAACCCCGGCCTGTTTGGTTCTCAAACGCTTTGACGGGTGTGTGTTTCTCGGAGGCATGATGGTCTAGGGTTCTTTGATTCTTGATTTCTCCCGTCCCGGCTCTGGGCGAGAGATGGCCAGAAGGCGCTGGAGGGTGTCCGGGGGGCAAGCGATTATCGACGATCCTGCAATACCGGGTCAACGTGGTCAGCCTCCCGGCGGTGGGTCTATCTATTATCAACTGTTGGAATGGAACGTTCTGAATCGCCGAACGCCACCTGCCAGTGTGATTCTTACATGAGTAGAACGCGACCGAAGGGAAGGTGTGAAACCATCAACGGCGGAGAGCGGAGACCTGGACATACTCCTAATACATCTTCACTCTCCTACTGGCCTGATAACAATCCTGCGGGGAGTCAATGGTTCTGATTGGTGATGTGGTCGGAGACGCGACCTTGATCCTGCATCAAAAGTTGGCAAACCGTCCAAGAGACAAGTAGCCAATAGGACGAACGACCTAGGTTCAGGGAAAGATAGCGAGGTCCCCACCCAAAAACGTGCAATTAGCCGCAAGGGCCTGGAACCCCATGACCTTCAACTGCCGTCGCACCTTTTCCCAGAAACGAGAGGGAAAGGTGTGAATGTGTGTGCACGGGGAAATTTTCACTAGGAACCACATCCGATTTCAATGTCACTGATGTAAGCGAGAAGAACGGAAATTGAAGTTTCCCGTCGGCAGAATCCAGCTGAGAGGAAGCTCAGTGGTCGCCGTGGTGGCGCCGCCACAACGCCGCAAACAATATTAAAAAAGGGCGCCCGATGCAGACGGGCAAAGCACAGAGCATTCAGCGTTTTTTGTCGAGTGCCGCGTGTTCTAAATTTGGTGGGACAATGAAGGAAAACCAAACTAGCCAAGGGCATTAGCCGCGCAATTGTACACGGAGTGCCAGAACCACCGAGGACCCCAGAAAACGAGGGGGGTAGGGCCAAGTACGGCATGCGCCTGGGCTCGAAGTAAACTGAGTCTAGAGACTGACACCAGCCCCCCTCACTGTAAAACAAGCGTTGAGGTTGAGGGACAACAGTGAAAAAAAGACTCCGGGATGCTGTGATGTTCGTGCCACCAGGGGACGGGGTCAAGAAACCTTGCAAGCTATCCTGGGCAAAACCGGCCCCAGTGCACCGTTCGGCGGACTAACAACGAACTGCCTCCAACACTCCACATGAGGGGTTTGCGTGCATCCTGGTTGCTAATGTAGCCATCATGTATTCAATGCAAATTCTCGCGTTTGAATATGAGCCCATGCCTTCATTCCGTCCTCGAGGGAAGCGTAGATAGTCCCAAGATCCATAGAATTTTGGGCCCCAAGTCCATGTAACTGCAGGGCTTGAGTTTCGCGAAACACCCCTGCCGAAATGCGTTCAGGTCACCCACTGTGAGTGATGGCGGTACTACTCCGGGACCGCTCAAACTCGAAGATGGTGCTCCTCAATAATTCCAACTGTTCCGCACTCCTGACTCGGAGCCTACCCTTGTGGGTAGTCCAGCAGTCATACTCGTCATGAAGCGTAGCTCATGTGAACTGGTCGGAATGCGGGGGAGCGAGGGGCACGGTTTGTCTCCGTTCAACGACGGTGTCGGAACGCAATACGAGGTGGGAGGATGTCGCCCTCGAGGGCTCTCGGGGTGTGGGAGCGGTGGCCTGTTAGAGGAGCTTGGCAGTCAACCGCCTGGAGATCACACTGCCATTCATTAGCCGAACGGAATCGTCAAACCCATCAGAACTAAGTAGATCTCAGTTCGGGGAGGGTGTTTGCAACTTACCGTGTCACTAGCAGAACGGACTGGGCCCGGGACTGTGTGTCCGCAATACACAGCCTTCCCCTTCCCTCCGAGCGGGTTTGCTGGTTGAGGTACTCACCTGCGGTGCGTCTACATATCAGCGGAAGGGACGAAGTTGGCCGAGTTCCATACCTTGGACTTGGCGGTACGGCGATTCCCGACCAGAGGGTTTGTCACGGTGCTCATGCAGCGCCCTCGATGTCCTCGACACCCACAACTTCAGTGACCCCTGAACCTGGTCTGGAAATGAAGTGGGTGATAAGAAACAATTTCTAAACATAGCAGGTCAACTCGTGACAGAGAGGAAGGCGAGATCCGCGGTCCATCGAGTCCGGGGGCCCAGACGTCTAGCGGTCGCGGGTCTCATCTACAACCAACGGTTGTTAAAATAACATCAAATTGCCAGTATCTATTGAAGCCTGCGAACGTACAGGAGGAGCTACGTTCAAAAAGCAATGGACGGCGTACAGATAACCCCTGATGGCAGGTAATGACCATAGAGCATGGAGGAGTGGGCCATGGAAGGGGGAATGAGGGTTTCTGCAAGCGCAAACTTCGGAGGTGCGTCATGTGGGGGTCAAGGTGTTGCCAAAGCCGGACACGGAAAATCCCGAACCCGATCAAACAAATATGTACAAAGCTGATGGGACCCTTATCGCGCACAGACTGTTTTTCGGAACGGGCGCTGCTATAGTCATCCCACCGCACAGTCGACGGTGATGCGAGGGTTCTTGGTTCTTTCCTCCATTATAAACACTTGGTCGCTCCCGGGAGAGTTCGTGGGCGGCTGATGATAATGATGCTTGGAAACTCCGGGGCTGGTGTGGGCTGTTGGTTAAGACTGGGCGGATCTGGTGTCCTCACCCGCATCTAGGCCCGCTGGCCACCAGAATCACCATGTCGGCGGAGCTGCACGAACTCTTACAGGTGGGAGATGACATGTACGTCTTCTTTGCCTTTTCCCTACGGCTCTGTTCTGGCTCTGTTCTCTGATCCAGCTGTGATTAGCACTTCAACAAAGGTGAATTACGAGTCTGAAACTATGCCCGAGATTTAAACTTAAGAAAAACCCGGATTCGCAGTACTACGGGGCGGCGCTTACGGCCATCCTGTTCTACGACTACTTCCTTACCCTTCGGGACGAGGTTTGTATCCCTTCGTACGGGTGGCACCCCCGTTAACATCGTCTAGGTACGATATGCGTGGAAGGGGAGGAAGTCGTGGGGTGTGTTACCAAGGTTCCGATTACTCTGGTTACTGTATTGAATCACGCAAAGTCTTCGTGATATTTATTCTGGTGCGCACCGTGACTCCACCCCGAGTTTAATCGATCTCTGGGCTCATCCCAAGAGTAGAACAGATATCCACCGATGATCTTCATGATCTGGATGGTCGTGGGTACGTGCTCCAAAGCTGTTCAAATCCCATTCACTCAAACCGTTCCACTACAGCAAACGCATCGTGGTCATACACATATGAGGTGGGGATTCGGCTTTCCCCTGCGGGTTGCTCGGCCTGTCTGACGCACCTTCGTCCCGTTTGTAGATGTACGTTTAACGTCAGCCACTACATTCTTAGATTGATTTCGTGACAACAGGTGCAGCAAAACTGCATTCATCCAGATCGCTTTCTTCGCTTGGGTCACGCTGCTTGCTCAAGCAGTCTTGAACTTGAGGTGCGAAGTGGTTCCACCCCGACATGCGTCGTGCTTCATCCGTTATGGTATTATAGGATGTATGCTATCACTGCGGGGAACATGATCATCACAGGTTCCTTCGTGTGCCTGACTGCCGTCAGTTCTGCGATGGGTATATACCTGACAACGTTGACTGCGAATTCTCCAGGTATGATACCCGCCTCTGCGGACCACCCTGCTCACTGGTCATCGATATTTACGCCCTTTGGCTGTTGGAAACTTAGTGCCACGACCCCCTTCCATCCATCTCGATGCATACCAAATATGTGCAGCCGGTAAACGTCGGCATCTGGAAATTGCACACATAGCCGTCTCGCTCTTTTATGGTTCTCCTTTTTCCCAAGTATCCCTCCATCTCAACTCACTGAAAAGCCTACCGATAGACACTTCGGTGTTCCTGGTGGTCGTTGTCCTCGCGTTCAAGTCTGGGCTCAAGGGCTACAAGATGCCGAGGATTCTTCGGATCATTGTCCAAGACGCAACTATATACTTCCTGGTCATCTTCACATCTCACCTCGTATTCGAGATGACACTTCTGTTCGCGAGGGTGAGCACCCCATTGTCCGCGATAGGAGCGATGCTGAAATGTCTCCAGTCAAATCTTCAACTTTTGCCAGCTGCGTAAGCCCTCAGTTTGACACCCATCGCGAATAATTCTCACCATTCCCCTGCTTAATGTTGACGCTTAGCGGGAGCTTCGTGTACGTACCGATGACCTACTAGTCGCCCTCGCGAGACGCTTACTACTAACAGGTACCTCCCCGTAATGATCGGGCGACTGATGCTTTCCCTAAAGAAAGCAGCAGACACCCGACGGGTCGGGTGGGAGGTGACGACCATGACATATACTCCGAACACAGAGGGGGGGACATCTAAACGCGGTCACAGCATCCGTTTCGCGCCAGCACTCGGGGAAGGCGCCACATTCTCCACCGAGGGAGATTTACCTCTGGCGGCTGCCATTCCATCTCTCACGGTTCGGGGATACGCTTAAGCTTTTCCGCGTTGTGCGCTATCCTGGGGGAGCGCACAGACGGCGGCCAATGTAACCCGGGGTTTCTGACCGAGTGCGGACAATGGTACCCTGTAAAATAGCGGCCTACAAGAAACACACCGTGTCTGACCTTGGCGTCATTCCGCATCGCTATTATGTAATTGTACATGGAGCCTCGCCCATGGTCGAGACTCTCAAAGATCCAAATATCAGATTGACCCTGCGGCTGGAGGATGATGGCTGTGTGATTGGAGGAATCTGATGGGCCATCACGTTCGAATTAGGAGCCTGGAGGTGCTCGATCCTGCCTTCTGGGGATACCTTACACCGAGTGGCGGTGTCGTCGGCAAAAGTGGACGTCAGCGGACGCGTGTCTCGCTCGAGTTCGGTCCGAACGGTTCGGGTTGGAAAAGGTGCACATTGAGCGTGAGTGGGGAGGCTACTATCGACGAACAACAAGTACTTGATACAAGATAACACGACCCTATGTAGGCTAGTCATGTATGGTAAACTCGTCATAGGCTGGGGAGAAACTGTTACCCCGGATTACTGTTGATACAGATGACGAAAGAGACGGTCCAGAACGTTGAATTAAAAAGTGGGGGAGAAAGTTGTCCATAACTGACATACTCCAAGACCTGGTATGATATGGGGCGGCTCGAGAGAGACCGTTCGAAATGGGGCGGTTCCAGCTGATAAGAGCGAGATAAGCCGTCCGACGTAGAGGAGGTCCTACGGTATTCAAGGGAGGGAGAAGGTATACACTGAACCCAGGTATCGTCACGACGAGGGGCGTAAAGGTCCAGGTGTCGTGTGAGACTATCCCCTGAAACCTTTCGTCGAAGCATGAGGAATGGGATGGGTGTTGCCACGGAGATTCCAGAGCCTCCGACTTGGGAATTACCAAAGTGGCGAAGAGTGGTGATTCATGCTGACCACCAGAGAGGGTATCTCTGAGCTCGCTCGACAGAGCCGGAACGATTAGGATTAGACTTTGAAGGGGGGATGTCGCGTCTTTGGATTCGTCGGAGTTGCAATTCCGGGCGCTTCATATGGTCCGGAAGACGTCGGTCTTCCGCACCAACTGGTCGCGAAGTGAAAATTTTCGATTCAATTAACGAGCGCGTCCGTCGACGAACGTGCGTCGGAGCATCGAGTGGGGAGGGAGGGGATACGGGACGCGGAGCACCACCGGCACTCATAAGGGATGATGTGATGGACCTGAACCACGAATTCCGGTGTGAGGACTTCTGGAAACCGACAAAGAGAGGAGCAACTGTCAGGTATATCCGTGAATGGGGTGAAGAGGTAAGAGTGGCGTACGTGTCTGGAGACCCTCTCTTCGGAGTCTGTCCTCTGGCGGACGCGTTCGGGAGAGGTGGACGAGGTTCGGGAGAAGCTAACCCTCGGTTGTTCCTTCTCGGACCGGAGCTGCAAGACCTCTTAGCACAAACCTCTCTCAAGGGAGGGACGGACGGAGACAACGTACCACAGCGAGACGCTTTGGACAGTCTGCGATCTCCAAAGTTTGAGAACGGGGAAGGACGAAGGTAACCATGGTTGTGTTGGATATCTGGAGAGGCTTTCTCTAGCGGTGTGGGGGAGGTGAGAGAGAATAGGGTGGTCGGTTTTATAGGCAACCGAAGGATCTGGAGTCAGAGTGGGGTTGCAGTCGAGCAGGTGGGAATGCAGTGTAGCACTGCGGTTGGATTTAAGGGTTGTACGTTGGCGTCCGACCGTTGACAGCGTGAGGTAAGTAAGATCCGGCAAGTGCAGACCGAGGCGCTGCTTGAGCCGACCTGTCGACGTGTTCGAGGGTACTTATCCATCCCGGCGAAGCGCCCAAATAATCGAAAGGGTAACCTCCCCCCTTCATTAGATATCTAATCTCCGAACCTTCCCCAAACGGTTCGTGGGTGGCACACCCTCGTTATGGAGGCCTAGGCTTATAACAACAAAATCAGAATCCATTTGTGGCATACATCTTCTATGATGATACGTCGACGACATATAATGTAGGAGTGGGTCTCGAGTTGGAATGGACCAAATACCAATTATCCGGGCAATGCCTGCCTTTGATCGCTATAAAGCACCCTCGTCTCCACAATACGATGGAAACCGTTTGAGAACGACCACGCGGTGTGGGATCTACGCTCTATCGTACTGAAGTTCCTATACACTTACGATTCGTGGTCAGGTGGACCCTGTGGCACGCGGCGGACTTGACCTCCTTGCCCCGCGCACCAGGCGAGGTGGGTTCAGGCACCAGAAAAAACCGAAAGGGGATCCACCCGAGCTCACCCATCTCCTGCACAAACGACAGATCAAGTACGCGTCGAATGTATGACCATGCGATGGTCCGACCCCTAACCCCCATCGACAAATTCTAACTCACAAAAGTGATGCCAGTCAAGAATCCTTGAATTTATGCAGGCTTCTGTACCGGAGTTCCGGTGGGTTGCACTCCGACGTGAAGTTCTCAGAACCGAATCGGCGCAGTACTAGAATTGTAACGAGAAGTGGTGTCGGTCCCAAAATAACCTGCAGTGGGTGAAGTTTTGCTAAGGCCGCCACGAGCATCGCAAACGTGTTCTCTGTGATCGATGATCACTGCCAGCACTGACCAGTCAATTCACCTCTGGACTGCATAACAGAAGCGGGGGTAAGTTGTGTGTAAGGACCCACCAACTACCTCAAGGTCGTGTATGTATTCAGTGACCACGTCCGCCACACCCGCCACATTTAATCGCCGGGCGCCAACCGGATTCTCCATCGATTATCGATACACTCCCGGACGTACCGGAGGAACATCGATTTTGAAATTAACAAATAGCACCCAGGTCGGAGGCAGGAACTCCCCCAATCCAACAACTCGGAGCAATGGGTTGAGAAGGTGGATGGGGTTTCTACGCCAGTAAATGGTGCGGCTGACGACGATTACAGCAACCAGCCGCCGATGGGCAGTACACCCAGTGAGATCAAGGAGAAAGGTTGGAGATGGAAGTGTTTCTAGCACCAGGAGTCGGCGACTCGAGGCAACAATCCGACGAGCGGGAGATGCCAATCCCGATCAGACAAATACCTGTGCGAAGCTGACAGGCGTCTGGCCGACGCTCTTACCGCGGGCAGTGTATTATACACCCAGTCAATGAATCGCGAGTTTATCCTGAAGTGTGACCCGGGCATCTTCAGAAGAGCACAGGCAAAGGAACCACCATAAAGTTATTCGCGTGCACGCGCAAGAGCAGTTGATGAAATGAAATCGATGAGATTTAATCGTCCCGACCGCGCAGGTGGGTGAAAAAAATATCTGTATTGTCACCTCATGAGTCAACTTAGGCGCGACTCTGAGATTAACCCACAGCCCAGTTTGAACGTGCACATGCAAGCAAGAACACCACCGACCAGAATCCCGGTTCTCGGACCGGGGTTCGATTTCCAGAACCCCAGAACGTTCAACAGGTACTCGCAAATGC
>Ga0307511_10001515_pt1 | contig 24556 bp, 20 predicted proteins | sample 13_EM_MG_FD_200266 | JGI IMG/M metagenome (GOLD analysis project Ga0307511, IMG submission 200266) | Populus trichocarpa ectomycorrhiza microbial communities from riparian zone in the Pacific Northwest, United States - 13_EM | ecosystem: Host-associated > Plants > Roots > Unclassified | place... | reverse complement strand
CGCCGTTGCTACGGCATACCGATGCTCCGACTGGCATGTCGTCGCATTCGGTATGTCGTAGCACCGACGCGCCTCGTGAAGTACGTGCTGCTACGCGAATAGTGCGGCGCGGAACTGCTCGCCCTCCATCACCGCGAAGGGGGAGCTGCGAAATCGAACTGGTGCTGCTCACCGTTGAAATCTACGACTACGCGCAGGGCATGCTCGTCCTTGCGGCCGAACTTGATCTTCTCGGTTACGATCTGGCCACCCGCCGCGCTCGCCGCTGCGATGCTCTGGGCGTGGAGAATGGCAGCATTTAGCGCGTCGATCCGTTGTTGCAGCTGCGGATCGTCTTTCGCGCCCTTGGCACGCTCATCCATGCCCGTTCGGGAGGACATGAGGGGACCCATGTTGTTGCCGGTCGCGCCCGTATAGTTGCCAACGTTGGGCTGGCCGGCGGAATTGTGAGTTAGGGTCGGTCCGCTATAGCTGGACGGATCATGGAACGTGTTACCTCCCTTGTCCGAATGGCCGGCAGTCCCCTTCGTCTCCTGCACGAGTTGCTCCAGCGTCATCACTGCAACCGGCTGGCCCGCGGAAGTGAACACCTTGATGTCCTCCGGACCGAAACCCGAGGGCACCTTGGTCCGGTTGAACACCACCACCTTCAACACTAGTCGGCCATCGGATAGCGTGGGGTCCGACACGAGCTTGACCACGCCGTGGTCCTTCGTGGACGTCAAACCTTCAGTCGTCACCGCGTCACCGGCAAGCGCGTCAGGAACGATCGCATGCCAAGCGAGCAGCACCATCGCGAACCTCATCCATAACGTACGCTTCATGACACTCATCCCCTCCATTGATGATTCCAAAATTACACCGGCAAAACTCCACCGACCTGTCTCAAGACACCGCCGGGTCGGCCCGGCAATGCTGTGCAATGAATTGCGCGTGCGTGGGCATCGCCTCGGCCGCTTGGCGGATCGCGAGCCGCATGCCCCCGAGATGGCGGCGGGTCTCGGCGATCGGGAGAGTCTCCACGAGCGGATCGAATCCCTGCGGCATGATCCCCTGACCCATGAGTACCGCCAGCCAGCTGGCGTCCTGGAAAAGCTCCTGTCCAAACGAGATGAGCCGTCCGTGAGCGCGGAAATTCTCGATCTTCAGATGCAGGCTGTCCGGGATCTGCATGTCCCGGCAGTACCGCCACAAGGGCGTGTCGCGCCGCTCTCCCGCCTTGTAATGCAGGATGAGGAAATCGCGGATGCGCTCGAATTCGAGGTGCGCCTGGCGGTTGTACTCCTCGATGAGCAGCGGATTGAAGCTGCGATCCGGAAACAGCCGCAGCAGCTTGGTGATACCGGTTTGAATGAGATGGATGCTGGTGGATTCCAACGGCTCCATGAAGCCACTGGCAAGCCCGAGCGCCAGGCAGTTCCTGTTCCAGAACCGGCGCCGCCGTCCCGTCGTGAACTTCAGGACCCTCGGCTGCGCCAGCGCTTCGCCGTCGAGGCTATCCATCAGGGTTTTTGTCGCGGCCGCATCGTCGATATAGCGACTGCAGTAGACATAGCCGTTTCCGATCCGGTGTTGTAGCGGGATCCGCCACTGCCAACCGGCCTCCCGCGCTGTGGAGCGCGTGTAGGGAGTCAGCCCCGACGCATCGCCGTTTGGGTGCCGGCAGGGCACCGCGACGGCGCGGTCGCAAGGGAGCCAATGAGTCCAATCCTCGTAGCCGCTGCCGAGGGCCTGCTCGATCAACAGCCCGCGCATGCCTGAGCAGTCGATGAAGAAATCGCCCTGCACCCGCTCGCCGTCCTCCAACACCACCGAGTCTACGAAACCGTCCTCGGCGCGCAGCTGTACGTCCACGATGTTGCGGTCGAGGCGCCGCACTCCCCGCTGCTCGGCATACTCCCGCAGATACAGCGCGTAGAGCGCCGCGTCGAAATGAAAAGCGTATGCAAGGGTTGACAGGACAGAGCGAGGATCCGAGTTGGGGCGCGTAAAGCGTCCGAGGCGCGCGGCAACGTCAGCCAGTGAATAATCCGCCAGCGCGGTGTTGTCCCCGAGTTCCCGTAACCTCAGCCAGTGGTGCTGGAACTCCGTCGTTCCAAGCGGGGCTCCATAAGCACCGAACGGATGGAAATACCGGTGACCCGGCCGCGTCCAGTCCCGGAACTCGATACCGAGCTTGAAGGTCGCGCGTGTCCTGCGGACGAACTCGTTTTCGTCGAGCCCGAGGAGTTGATTGAACAGCAGCAGCGGCGGAATCGTCGCCTCTCCGACACCTACAGTGCCGATCTCGGAGGATTCGATGACGTGGATTTCGCACTGGAGTGTTGGGAGCAGCCGGGACAACGCTGCCGCAGCCATCCATCCGGCCGTGCCGCCGCCGACGATGACGATTTTGCGGATGCGCCGATCGGTGCCGTCCGGAGTCACTGGGCCTCCTGCGGAGCGGAAGCGGCCGCACAATAGCGGGCAATGAAATCCCGGTGCGTCGGCAGGCGCTCCGCCAGTGCACGGATCGTACTTCGTCGCTGCAGCATCCCGCTGTGCAAGCGCTCCATCTCGATATTGTCGATGATCGGGTCGTAGCGCTTCGGATAAACGTGTTGGCCGAGGAAGATCGAAACCCAGCTCGGCTCCTGGTAGGACTCTTCGCTGTAGAGCGGCACACGGCCACAGCTGCTGAAGACGTCGATCTTGTAGCGCAGACTCTCCGGGATACTCATCGTACGACAGTAGCTCCACAGCGGGGAATCATCGCGCTGCGTCGCGCAGTAGTGCAGGATCAGGAAATCCCTGATCCGCTCGAATTCATGGCTCGTGACCCGGTTGTATTCCTCGATCAGCGTCGGATCGAAGCCCTTGTCGGGAAACATCTCGATGAGCCGCGCCACGGCTGTCTGGATGAGCTGGATGCTGGTGGATTCCAGTGGCTCCATGAATCCGGCGGCCAGGCCTACCGCCAGACAATTGCGATTCCAGAACTTTCTGCGGTGGCCGGCCGTGAATTTCAGAAAGCGAGGCTCGCCTAAGGGCCGGCCGTCGAGGTGATTCAACAGGGTCCTGGCGGCCTCTTCGTCCGCGATGAAGCGACTGCAATAGACGTACCCGTTGCCGATCCGATGTTGTAACGGGATACGCCATTGCCATCCGGCCGCGCGGGCCGTCGACACCGTGTAGGGAGTCAGATCACCCTGCAGCTCGCAAGGCACCGCCACAGCGCGGTCGCACGGCAGCCAGTGCGACCAGTCCTCGTACCCCGTCCGCAAAGCGTGCTCGATGAGCAGGCCTCGAAAGCCGGACGCGTCGATGAAGAAATCCGCTTCGATCCGTTCGCCGCTTGCGAGCTTGATAGCCTGGATGAAGCCGTCCTCGCTGCGCAATTGCACATCGACCACTTTCCCCTCGATCCGCCGCACACCCCGCTTTTCGGCGTGGGTGCGCAGATAGCGTGCATACAGGCCCGCGTCGAAGTGATACGCATATTTGTAGGAAGCAGCCGGCGAGCGCGGATCGGTCGATGGCGGGGCGAAGCGCGACAGCTTGCCGGCCACGTACGGGAAGGAGTAATCCCCGATCGGTGTCCGCTCGCCCAGCTCCCGCATCTTCAGCCAATGGTGATGCGGCGGCACCCCTTCGATCAGGGGCCCGAAATCCCCGAAAAAATGGTGATGCGTATTACCCAGCCGCGCCCAGTCGCGGAACTCGATACCGAGCTTGAACGTCCCGTAGGTGTGCCGGAGGAAGTCGGCCTCGTCGATCCCGAGCAGGCCGTTGAGTGCCTGGATTACGGGAACGGTCGCCTCGCCAACCCCGACGATGCCGATCTCCTCCGACTCGATCAGCTCGATCGTCGTAGCGGGCGGTTTCAGGAAGCGCGCGACCACGGCAGCGGCGATCCATCCGGCCGTGCCCCCGCCGACGATGACGATTTTCCGAATGCGCTCTGCCGGCATGCCGAAGCCCCCGGTATGGGGTGGTCCGCCCCCCGATGTTCCGCCAGTCTAACTGGAAGGGAACACCGGGAGGCGAACGCGAGGTGTTGCGGCCGAAGGAGCCTCAGGCCGCCGTGTTGATCAGAACTGCGCGCGTATTGCCAAAGCGTACCGACGGTCCGTATCTGTCCACTGGTACCGAGGGGCCTGGACCGCACCGCCGACGTCCAGGAAGGTCCTGGAGTTCAGCAGATTCGTGCCCTGCAGCCCCAACTTGACGTTCTGCGTGATGCTGTAGAACACCTCGGCATCGAGCTGACCGTAGTTCTCGGACCAGACGGGCGCGTTGATGTTGGCCGCCGAGGTGGTCAAGAGATACCTCTCGCGCCAGTTCCAGGCGAGTCGAGCGGACACGCCGTGCGCCTCGTACATGAGCGCCGTGTTATAGCTCCACCGCGACATGCCTTCGAGCGGAAGAGTCTGATCAGCGGCGCCAGTCGCCTCGGGGACGTCGAGTAGGTTGAGCGCCGAATTACGCCCGCCACTGCTGTCGACGAACGTGAGGTTGCCCTGGAATCCGATGCCACGCAGGAAGCCCGGCAGGAAGTCATAGAACTGCTGGTACCCGAGCTCGAATCCCTTGACCTTGCCACTGGATCCATTCATGTACCGTGTGACCCGGAAGTTTTCCGTGACGCCGTTGGAGGTGAAGGATTCGGTGTCCACGCCCTGGAAGATGTAGTCCTTGATGTCCTTGTAGAAGGCCGCGAACGTGAGACTGCCAGTCGGTGCGAAGTACCACTCCAAGCTGGTATCGGCCTGCTTCGCACGCGTCGGCTTCAGTTCCGGATTTCCGCCAGTACCCGTGACGGGATTCACCAACGCCGGCTGGTAACCGGTATTGCCGAGGAAACTGAAACCGAGGCTCGTGAAGCCCGTCATCTGGCTGAACGACGGCCGGACCATGGCCTTGCTCAAGGCGAAGCGCAACTGCAGGTCATCCGTCAGCAGGAAGCGCAGGTTGAACGTCGGGAGCACGTCCGTGTAATTGTTGTTCGGGAACTGTATGCCCTGGGTGGTCGCGCCCTTGGTAAAGTTCGTGGCATCGACCAGGAACTGACAGGCGGCCGCGCCGTTTGCGGTGATGCAGTCCGTGGGCGAAAGCGCATTCTGCAATCCATTGATGGCGACGACGGCGGGCCCGGTGTGCTCCTGCGTACGCACGACGCGCACACCGAAGCTGCCGTCCATCTTTCCAAGCGGCGTGTCGTTGTGAGCGAACCGCAGCAGCAGGTAGCCGGCATACGTGTGTTCCGTCTGCTCGTTGATGCCACTGTTCAGGTTGTCGCCACCGGGGATCGCCTTCGTCCAATCCGTCGTGAGCGGAGTCCAACCCCAACCGGCGGTCTCGGTGCCCTTCAAGATGGAGTAGGCATACGCCGTCCCGTTACGAACGAGCTGGTAGGACGGGAAGTACCCGACACCGGGCAGATTTACGTTGCCGCGGAAGAAATCGTTGTACGTGATAACCGAGCTCGCGTCGGAAGGCGTTGAGCTCAGGGAGACCGGAGTGCCGCCGAAGCCATACTGGCGGCTCAGGAGCGACCAGTTCCAGCCGGTCTCCCGGGTGGTCGAATCCTTGTCTGTGGCGCGTACGCCGAAACGGAAGGAGTCAAGCCACGCGTTGTCCTCGAATTTGAAGTCGCCGTCGAGCCGCTCCGCCCAGCCGTGAGCGTCGTTGTCCTCCAGATGATCCATGGCCGCCGCCCACCAGTAGCTGTTGGGATCGGTCATGACGTTCGGTGACTGGGTCAACTGCATGTACGGGGTGTTGCCCGAGAGGTCGAAGTTCAGATTCGTGTTCGGGAGCGGGTTACCGTTCGCATCGCCCACCTGGGTGAACGCGGTGAGGCTCGTCAGGTCGGCATGCGATTTGACGTACTGGACATCGCCGGTGAAGTGCAGCCGGTCGGTCGGAGCGAATTTCACTCCGACCGAGAAATCATCGGTCGTGTGATGTTGCTTCTCGTAGCGCGTATCGAGCTGTGGGGTGATGGGCACCGTACCCGAGACGGCGATACCGGCGCTGTTGAAGTGGATCTGCGAGATCCCAGCCTGCGAGGACAGGTAGGAGCCATAGTCGCCTTCCGCGTACTCGAGGTCATGGGGATTGTCCTTCGACTGGAATGCCTGCGCCGTCACCAGCCACTTGTCCGAAGGCTCCCACTGGAATGCGCCGGAGAGCACCGTACGGCGCTGCTGCCAATCGACCCTGCGCCAGCCCATTGAGTTCGGAATATCGACTATCGCGCCCGCGGGCTCGTTGCCCGCCGCAGCGGCCAAGGGCCCGGAGACGAAGCGGCCGGTCTGGATGCTGTCGGTGCGATTGCCGACGTTGCCGATGCTGCCGGAGATCAGGGCGCCCATGCGGCCGATTCCGGTGTCCCACTGGTCACTGAAGAGCGCGTTCCCGGATAGGAAGCCCTGCTTCAACAGGTCCGCGTAGTTGTAGTCCGCGGAGAACGCGACGATCCGCTTGTGGGTATCGAATGGCATGCGCGTACGCAGGTTGACGGTACCGCCGACGCCACCCTCGATCATTTCGGCCGACGGGTTCTTGTAGACATCGATGCCGGACAGGAGGTCGGCTGACACATCCTCGAAGCTCAGGCTGCGGCCGTTGTTGGCGGAAAAGATGTCGCGGCCATTCAGCTCGCTGCGTACCCAGGACAAGCCGCGGATGAACACAGCGCCGCCTTCGGAGGAGAGGCGCGCCGGATCGTGGTTGTTGTCCGTTCGCTGCAAAGTGACGCCCGGAATGCGCTGCAAGGCCTCGGAGACACTACGGTCGGGAAGCGCACCGATGTCCTGGGCGCTCACCGAATCCACGATCTGCTCCGAATTCTGCTTGATCGCCTGGGCTGACTCGAGGCTCTCGCGAATGCCCGTGACGACCACCTCGGTCAGGGTCTCCCGCGAGTCATTGCTGGGTGCTGCAGGCGAGTCGGCCGCTAGAGCTGCCCCCGAGGCTATCGAACCCAGCGCGCCGAGAGCGCCGAGCGTCAGCGCCGAAGCCCGTGGCCACAGCGCGCGCCGCACGGCCGTTGCCACAGTCGCAGAACTATCCGGCACGCCTGATGCGAAGAATGCTTTTCTTGCAGACACAAAAACCCCCTCAAACCACTAAAATCACATTTGTGCCATCCGGCTGGCCGGTTTCCCTGGTAGCGCTACCTCACTGCATCGAATGCGATTAAGTTACCGCTACCACCCATGCACAACCAATGAAAAAACAGGACTGATCTATATACCTTTCGGCATGGCAGATGGCATAGGGGACATCTTTACCATCTGCCGGGGCGTGTTGGGACACTTCGCCGACGGGGTGATTTACTTCGCAGGTGCCACCAACGCGGCGTAGACCAGCGCGCTGGTGTCCGTGTCGATGTCTTTCAACTGTGGATCCTTCCAGCGCTCCATCACCTGGATCATGCCAATAAAAATCAGATCGTTTCTCGGATCGATCCAGAACCAGGTGCCAGCGGCGCCGCCCCAATCGTAACTGCCCTCCGCCCGCAGCGTTCCCGCCTTGGCGGAATCGAGCACCACCGCCACATCGACGCCGAAGCCCATCCCGGTGTGCTCCGAGAAGGACTCTTGAGCCTTCGCTCGAATGTCGTCGGCGAGATGATTGGAGGCCAACAGCCTGACTGTGGCGGGCGCGAGAATGCGCACGCCGTCGAGCTCGCCGCCATTCAGCAGCATCTGTGCGAAACGCAGATAGTCGGATGCCGTGGACACGAGCCCCGCACCGCCCGATGCTGTCCCGGGCGGTTGCGAATAGTCGAATACCAACGGGCCGCTCGGCGCAACCAATGATTTCGACGTCGGGTCGTACGCCTTCAATGCAACGAATCGATCCTTTTTGGAGGCGGGTACATAGAAGCTCGTGTCCTTCATCCGCAGCGGCCCGAAGATCCGCCTCTGCATGAAATCACCCAGCGAGAGTCCGGATATGCGCTCGACGATATACCCTTGTATGTCGGTCGCGGCGCTGTACCTCCAGTGCTGTCCGGGCTGACTGGCGAGCGGCAGCTTCAAGATCCGCTCCACGGCATCCGTGCCGCTGGCAGCGCTCAGGAACCTGGACTGGTAGTAAGCCTTGTCGACCGGGTTGTCGTCGGTCAGCCCATAGCCAAAGCCCGCCGAATGAGTCAGCAGCTCCCGCATGGTCGGCGGACGCGAGACGTCCTCCATCTGCATGGAGCCGTCCTCGTTCAGGCCTTTGCTCACGTGCAGGGTTTTGAGCTCCGGCAGGAACCGCGTCACCGGATCGTCGAAGTGCCATTTGCCTTCTTCGAACAGCATCATCATCGCAACTCCGGTCACGACCTTGGTTTGCGAGTAGATGCGAAAAATGGCATCCCGGGTCATGGGCACGTGGCGATCCGGATCCGCTTCGCCGTAGCTGTCGAAAGCCACGATCTTGCCGTGGCGCGCCAGCAGAATCACAGCTCCTGGGATGTGGCCGCCGGCAACCTGGTGCTTCATGTACTCATCGAGCCGCGCGAGGCGGTCCGGTGAGATGCCCACCTGAGCGGGTGTTGCTCTTGCGAGTTGCAGTCCTGCCTCGATGCCCGGCGATGCGACCGCGAACAACAACCCGAGCGATGCGGCACGCAGGCTGCGCAGTGGCAGCCAGCCGCTCGTGCGGGTTCGGCCTGATCCGATGATAGCGTCTGTCATGCTGTGGGTTCAGTACGTTGCGACGCGGACCTTCAACACCTGAGGCACTGAGGTGAAATTCAAACCCCAGTCGATCTGATCGCCGTTCCAGACCCGGAGGAACTTCCACGCGCCATTCTCAAACGTGCCCTCCTCGACTCGAGCGAACTGCATCTTCGCGCCACCGGCAGGCTCGGCCACCTCGAAGCTGACGCGCGCGTGGGAACCCGTGACCAGGAATTCGTCCGCGCCAACTTCCGCGATCAACGCCCCGCCAACCGGCTGAGGATTCCCGGGTGCCGGGCCTGCAAACCAGAACTGCGGCAACCCATAAGACACGGTGGCCTGCCACCGCCCGAGGGAGATCTTCTGTGTGTGGACCGCCGGATCCTCCGCCACGCCGTGCACTTTGCCGCGCAGGCTGAGGTCCGCGATTTCGCGCATCATCGGTCCGACCAGGCGGTAATTCATCGCGAACGGCTCCAGTGTTTCCCGGTCGATGCTGGCCGCGCCCAGCGGGTAGTTCGAGTACCCGGTGAAATCCAGCCCGAACGGCGCGAAACCAATCCCCTGGTGCCCCAATGTTGGAAAGAAGTAGCGTGGATAGGCACCGGAGGTACCCGTCTCGCCGACAAACAGAGCGTTGTCGGGACGTTGGTACAGATCGAGCACCTTCGTGTACTTGTCATACTCCGGCATGTAGATATCCGGGGCAATGAGGTCGAGTGCGGGGGCGGCGGCTTTCCAGATGTCCAGAACGTTGTCCGTAGGGCCACCGCTTGCGTACGTACCGGGAGCTCCCGGTTTGAGCGGGTCACGCAGGGCCGCATTCACGTACAAGGGCAGCGGATACTCGGCCTTGCCAGCAGCAGCCACCTGCTGGATGTAACTCGCTATTGACCATGCGTGGAAGAACTCGTCAGCGTCGTGACCGAAGACTTGGCTCCATGTGCCCGGTTTCTTCTTCAGAGTCCGCAACAACGCCGCGGGCACGGCCGCTGCGAATAGTTTCTGCGCAGCCGGCGAGTAGTCGCGCACACTGCCGTAGGTCCCCGCCTCATTCTCCACTTGCACCATGATCACGGTGTGTTGCCCGTCGATCTGCTTCAAATGGCGCATCAATTGAACGAAGGCTTTGCGATCCGCCTCCAATGTCGCGGTCGCATGCGGCGACAGCGTGACCGTCCGCTCGCCCTTGGCGCCAATGAGTCGCGGATAGTGAGCGGCATCGAGTTTCACCCACTCGGGGGTGTAGCTGGCGCTGGTATTTTTCCAGGTGCCGAACCACAGGAGAATCAGGTGCACGTGATGTTCGCGCGCCTGGCCGAGCAAGGTGTCAACGAATGAGAACTCGAAGTTGCCCGGCCGCGCCTCGATCTGCTCCCAGGCAACCGGTACGAGCACCGTGTTCGCTTGAAGCTGTTCAATCGCGGGCCATACCTTCGGCAGCATGTCTGGATAGTTGCTCGAGTTGTTGACCTGGGCCCCCAGGATCAGAAACGGCCGTCCATCAACCAGCAGCGCATGGCGGCCCTCGTTGTGGATGAGGCGGGGGAGCTCGGGTGCACTCTGTGCCCGCGCAGCGGAATAACTGATCAATGTCACTGCTACCAGAATCATCCCCGCCGCGCGCAGCCCACGGAGCCTGACCGCGAGCTTCACCCGCATTTGAATACGGCCACGAATGACCCCCTCAATCCCGCCATGGGAACGTTAACGCTACCAAAGTATATCCGGCCAATGAAATAATCACCGCCAGCCATATGTCTTTTTGCATACCAGACTCGCAGAATGAGCCGCCATGACAGAACTCCATCCCAAGCCCCTGACCCGATCACGGCTGAAAACACGGCAACTTGCGCTCTTGGTTCACCTGGATGAAGAGCGCTGCGTGGTGCGGGCCGCCCAAGCGGCCGGCATGACTCAACCGGCCGCTTCAAAGTTGCTGCGGGAAATCGAGACCGGACTGGATGTGCAGCTCTTCGAGCGCCATGCGCGCGGTGTAGCCCCCACCTGGTACGGTGAAATCCTGGTCCGGCATGCGCGTCTGGCCCTGTCGGAAATCAGCCTTGCGCACGAAGAGATTGCGGCGCTCAAAGCCGGTCTGGCGGGTAAGGCGGCGATCGGCACCGTCGTGAATCCCGGCACCAATCTCGTTCCGATGGCCGTGGCGCGCGTGAAGCGGCAACATCCGGCGATCCTCATCAGCGTGGACATCGATTTCAGCAAGCCGATGGTGGAGAGGCTGTTGCAGGGCCAACTCGATATGCTGGTCGCGCGGGTGTTGGATTCGCACGGCGCCGAGTCGTTGAGCTTCGAGCCCTTGGCGGATGAGCGAATCGCCGTCATAGCCCGGCGCGACCATCCGCTCGCCGGAAGGCCGGACTTGCGGCTGGAGGATCTCGTGTCGCAACCGTGGATTCTCCCGGCCCCAGGCAGCCTGGTGCGCGACGAGTTGGTCAGCGTATTCCTGAAGCGCGGGCTGCCCTTACCGAATAACATTGTACAGACCTCTTCTTTGCCGGTGATTACCAGCCTGCTGCGCACGACAAACATGATTGCACCACTCCCGGAAGAGTCTGTACAACCGTATTTCGAATCCGGCGAGCTGACGGTGTTGGTCAAAGATCTCGGCCTGGAGATCGGCTCCTTCGGGATCATCGTGCGGCGCGGCCACAAGCTCTCCCCCGGCGCACAGATCATGCTGACCGCGCTGCGTGACTCAGCAGCGGACCTTTATTCAGCTGCGCTCCGCGTGTAGACGGGCGAGTCACCCAGCATACTTCGAAGGCACGCGCTCACCGCCTTGCGTAACCGCGTGCCTCAAAGCAAGCGCTCTGCGCCCGCTCATAGTCGGACTGCGGCACGTCGCCTGAGGCCGCTGGTGCGGCGCTGGCCGGGCGCGTGGGATCGAAACCACTCTGAGATACGGCAAACCGATAACACTCATCGCGATCGCGCGCCTGTTGATCGGGAGTTTGACTGTTCGTCGGGTAATAGGAGACCTTGGGTGCGTTCGGCGGTCCGGACGACGACGCTGGAGGCCCTGTCGGAGGTGTGGACGCTGTCGGAGGCGCGGACGCTGTCGGAGCCGTGACTGGCACCGGTGCGGCAGCCGTTGACCTCGTAGTGCCTGTGTCGGTCACCGCAGATGGTGCAGCCGACTTCGATGCAACCGGTGTCGCCGCAGTTGCGCCAGGCAGCTGCCCTCCAACAAGCGCGTCCGGTCCGGCTTGGGGCAACCCTTCGGGTTCGTTCACGACTTCGTAACCGTCCAGGTCGGGCCTGGGCCGGTAGTAAGTATCGTTGGCATAAAGATACGTCGCCCCACCCTGCGCCAGAATTGTTGAGAACGTGGGCAGTGTAGGAACGACGATCCCGATCGGCGGCGCTACGACGACGAATGCCGGCCCGCGAGGCTCCAACCAGATGGCGTCATGATAGCGGTAGGACACATCGGCGTAGTTGATCCCAATTGTTCCCCGCGGCAGGTCGCGCACAATCGCGCCCCGATCCGGATAAACATGATCGTGGCCGTGACGGGTATCGTGATGCTGGTGGTAAGCCTCGGGCTGTTCCCCGGAACGGGGCTGCTCACCGCTGTGCGCGCAGGCATACGTTGGATTGAGGCATCCGATAAGGAAGATACCGCAGAAAAGGCCTGAAAGTCGCATCGCAATACTCCCTGTCGGGCGGCAGCAACTTCAGTCCAGGCCCGACTGCTGATGATTCGTCCGAATGATACTCTCCATATCAGCTGAGATGTGCGAGCGGGTCGGTGAGTGTCACGCCAAACACGTCGGCGTGCTTTTCGCCCCAGCGATAGAGCTCACCGAATGCGACACCCAGCGAATTGGCGGTGGGCGTCAGCACGTAGACTTCACGCCGCTGGCCGGGAACGCGTTTCTTCTCCACCAGACCGCGCTCAACTAGAGACGCTCCTGCGCGAAGCGAAGGACCTGAGGTTCCTGACTGAAGCGCACGAAGCGTCGCGTGTGCGCCGTTTCGGCCCCGCCGCGGTCGCCCGGTCGGTGCTCTTACGTCTCGCCGGGGCGCCAGCTGCAGCAACTGCGCTCGTACGCGCTATCGCTGTGCTGGGTGACGGTGCGAGTGTCGCGGAGGCAGGGCGCCTGGCTGAAATACCGGAGCACGATGCGGCACGCGTTGCCGACCTGTTGGTCACGCTCGCAATTCTAAAACCAGCTGAGGGTCTCGAGTTTGCTCACGCGATCGTGCGACAAGCCGTGTACGCCGACATTGGCTCTCACGAACGAGCACGAGCGCACGCGCGATCCGCACGAATCCTTTCGGAGCGCGGCGCCTCCGAGGAGCGCATCGCGATCCAGATCGCGGAGGCGGAGCCGGGCGGCGAACCCGAGCGCGTAGAACTCCTGCGCCGAGTGGCAGCTGGCGCGCTCGCGCGGGGCGCGCCAGCTGCAGCCGTCGTATGGTTGAGGCGTGCGCTAGCGGAACCCCCGTCGCCCTCATCGCGCCCGAACGTGCTCATGGAACTCGGTTCTGCGGAGCTGCGTGTTGCGGCTCCGGAGGCGGCTGATCATCTCGCGGCGGCAATGAAGGTATTGCGCCAACCGGAGCTGCTGACGACGGTCGCTCTCCAACTCGCGAATGCACTGACTATGCGCGGAGACGCGGACCACGCCGTTGCGACGATGGAGTCCGCCATCGTACTCGTCGAGCCCGAGAATCCCGAGCTTGCGCTGATTCTCGAAGCGGAGCTCGCAGCCAAAGGCCACAGCAACCCTGAGATCGCGCAACGTCTGTTCGTGACGCGCAAGACGATTGAAACCCACCTCGGACACATCTATTCCAAGCTGGACATTTCCGGTCGCGCCGAACTCGGCCGCGCCCTGACGCGGGACAACTCCACGGCGGCGGGCTAACCACTCCACACGGTCCGGACGCTCAAGTTCAGGGATCAAGATCAGGGAGCTCCCCGACGCGGTCACGGGGACGCACGCTCACGTTTGCCGAGGCGGTGAACGAGATCGCTGCGGGACTTGGCCGACCTGTCCGTTACACACAGATCTCGCCGGAGGATTTCGTCGTCACCCTGCGGGCATATGTTCCCGAGGATATCGTCCGGCTGCTAAACGAGCTTTTCACCGTCACTCTCGATGGCCGCAACACACAGGTGATGCACGGCGTAGACGAGGCGCTCGGCCGCCCGGCGCGCGACTTTGCCGAGTATGTGCGCAAGACTGTCGCGGCCGGCACCTGGACCGTCTGATCATGAACAAGCTCATCGTCAGCGGATTGCTGTGGTTTTCAGCGATCGGCGCCGGTCTGATCGCGGGCGTGTTCTTTGCGTTCTCCACCTTCGTCATGACGGCTCTCGGCCGGAGCGGGCAGGTGCCAGGAATTCTCGCAATGAATTCGATCAGTTCGACGATCCTGCAATCGCTGTTCATGCCGGTCTTTTATGGAACGACGCTGACGAGTGCCGCGGTCGCTGTCATAGCGTTCTCGCGCTGGGAGGGAAGCCGCTCCATGGTCGTGCTCGCAGCCGCGATCCTGTATGTCCTGGGTATGTTCGTGTGCACGATCGTCTTCAACGTGCCACTCAACGACGCGCTCGCCGCCGTCGATCCGGCCAGTACCGACGGAGCAACCGTGTGGGCGCGTTTCCTGAGCGATTGGACTTTCTGGAACCACGTGCGCACGATCGCTTCACTCGGTGCTGCCGCGCTATTCACTTACGCGCTGTGCGATCGCACATGACCGAGCACTCACCGCACGACGACTCAGGTCGTCGTGCGGCGCTTTGCATAGGCCCTGCGAGCACGTTCTCTATTTCCGCAAACCTCGCTGGAGCACCAGAGGCGGGATCGATTCGGGCTTTCGTCAACGAAGAACCAACCACACCCCTCGGCCTGGCAACAGCCGATGCGCGTCGCGTCGTTTGATGCAAGCAATGCCGTAAGCGACCAAAGAACGGGCCACAACGGCTCTCGTAGCTCGTTACCTCTTAGATCATGGACATACACCTGCGCATAGGGGACCAATTTCGGTTGTGGTGGCAGGGCAGACAACATGCGGTTGACGGTCTTCAGATCGACCGGCGCCCCCGCACGCAGCGCGTCCGCCGCCCTCCAAATCTCCGCGCGAAGCGAATACCCGTCAGCCATCACCGATCGCGCCATGCCCTCATGCTCGCCGCTGCGCGCGCGCAATTTGGCGATTGCGGAGGCCGACAGCGTCCCACGTCGGGCGCACCATCGCAGGAAAGCTGCGTAGTCGGGAATGAGTTCCTGCGGATCCCCAGAGGTGCGCCAATCCAGCGTATTTGCAAAATCCAGGCAAACACGCCCACCGAAGAACTGTGTCGCCGCGCGTTCGGGATCTCTTGACATGCGGTGCTCAATCGCGTGTTATTCTAATGGTCATGGGCATTACAATTTCCGTCCCCGCCTCGCACCAGCCCTCGTTCACGTCCGCGGGCTTGCGCCGCGGCGTGATCGCAGCGCTCCCCTTCCTCGCAAGCAATGGTGTCGCGGGTGTGGTGATGGGCGTGGCCTACAAAGGTCTTGGATTGGGTTATGCCTCCGCGGTGATGTTCAGTTTGACGGTTTATTCGGCCACCGCGCAAGCGGTCACCCTCGGGATGTGGGCCCTCCCGCCGCCCGTATTGGCGATGGTCGTGGCCTGCTTGGCGACCAACGCTCGATACCTGTTGATGGGCGCGCATCTGCGCCAGCTCTTCGGCGGTCTGCCGCGGCGCGTAATGTTGCCGATTCTGTTCCTGCTGGCCGACGCGTCCTGGTTGATGACGACAGCCGAGGCGAAGCGCAGTGGCCCCGATGCCGGATATCTCCTCGGAGCCAGCCTGCCGATGGCAATCGGATGGATCGGCGGAACGGCTGTTGGCTATCAATGCCCTTTGAAACCTGGAGGGCCACTCACAGTAGCGGCCGCGCTGCTTCCCGTGGCTTTCGTAGTTACGCTCCTGCCGACCCAATGGCGCGGGTGGAAATGTGCGTTTCCCTGGATAGTCTCGGCCGGCGTAGCGCTGGGTGTCGCCCACCTCATCGGCCCGAGCTGGGCTATGTTGGTCGGCGGCGCGGCGGGCACACTGGTCAGCGTGGTGCGAGGCGACGATGACTGACTGGCGGGTTCCGGGCGCGATCCTGGCGTTAGGCCTGGCAAGTTACGCGATGCGCGCGGCTGGATTCATGGCAGTGGGTTCACTGCCAAAAAATGGCGCCGCCTCGCAGGTTCTACGTCTGGCGCCTGGCAATCTGTTTGTCGCCTTCGTGGCCGCGGGCTGTTTGGAGGGTGGTTGGCCAAGTCTCGCCGGCTGTCTGTTGGCCCTCGCAACCATGGCGGTCACAAAGAAAGAGTGGGCCGCCTTGGGGGCCGCGTTCGCCGCAGCCGCTGCAGCGTCGGCTTTGGTTCACTAACTGATATTCATGAGTCACCGAGGTGCTGCTCGTCACCCTCACTGCGCCCAGCGTGCAGGCTAGATACGGGCAGCTCAGCGTTGCGACAAAGCCTTCTGGAACTCCGGACTGCGCAACATAGAGCTTGCCGTGTTGACGAGAGCGTCGGAAAGAACCTCGTAGTAGTTCTCGAGCTTGTAGGAACGGCCGAAACGGGTAGCCGCGCCAGAGGCAATGCCACTCCAAAGCGTCTTACCATCACTGCCTACTACCGTGAGGTGTACGGCGACCTCCGATTTGTAGGTGGAGGTTTCCCTGACAAAAAATTGCCTTACTTCGCCTCTTATGGTCACCGCGCCGTTGCTATCGACCGTTTTAAGGCCGCCGCGGTCAAACAGCTCCCGCATGTGGGTACTCACGAAAGCGCCGACGTCGTCGGTGGTGGTGACAGACTTCGGTTGATCGTCCTCGCGATTCTCTCCGATCGCCTCTTTGTTACTACGCACGTCCTGAAAGAGGTCGAACTGGATCGGCACTTGGGACATCTCCTGCGCGCCCAAGCTGAGCTCTGATGTCGGCCTCCATTGCAGGCGAACGTGTTCCAGCAGTGCAGTCTTCGCGTATGCACCCACATTTAGCGTAAGAAGCATGACGAAAAGCCGTGCTCGCATAAAGAATCAGCTCCCAATTGCCCCAGCAACGCGACATGATATTGCGCTCCAGGCAGGTTGCACACCCCAAGGTTGCCGGAAGCGGCCCAGCCGGCTCAACAATCGTTACTCTCGTCGTTCAACTACATACCGCCGGCCCTGCTCGGCCTTAAAGCGCAGTGTGTAGCCGATCGCGGATTTTTCGCTGCGCAGGTTCAAGGCCTTGAGCGCTACGGGTTCCAGGGTGCGAATGACGCAGTCCCCGCCGTTGCGGGCAATTATGGTTGCCGACTCGAGTCGATGAGCGGCCCAGTTCATATCGACCACAAACCCGCCTCTGCCGACCAAGCCTCTCACAGACCCGGCCTGCCAGGCGTCCGGCAGCGCGGGCAATAGATGCAGCTCGTTGTTCTGGCTTTGCAGCAGCAGTTCGATGACACCAGCAGTTCCGGCAAAATTTCCGTCGATCTGAAACGGCGGGTGGGCATCGAACAGGTTGGGATAAGCGCCGCCGTGCCCGTCATAACGTGTGTCGTTATCCTTGGTCAGACGTAACAGGTTGCGGAGCAACACATAAGCGTGGTTGCCATCCAGCAACCGAGCCCACATGTTCACTTTCCACGCCAAACTCCACCCCGTACCATCATCGCCGCGCAGCTCGAGCGTTCTTTTCGCGGCTGCCGCCAGCTCGGGAGTAGTGAGCGGTGATATCTCACGGGCCGGATAGAGCGCATAAAGATGCGAGGCGTGGCGATGATGCGGGTCCACGTCTTCAAAATCCCGGTACCACTCCTGCAACTGACCCTTGCTGCCGATTTGAAATGGGAACAACTTTTCCGTGGTGGCTGTCAGTTGCTCCCGAAAGGCTGCATCGGTATTCAACACGGTGCTGGCGGCAATCACATTGGCAAACAAATCCTTGATGATGCCCATGTCCATGGTGGATGCCACAGTGACATTACCCCGCTTCTTCTCATTGTCCTGCTGGTAGTAGTAGACATTTTCGGGCGAAGTGGACGGCGTGGTGACCCACTGCCCCTGCGCACTTTGCTGCAACCAGTCGAGCGTGAATTGCGCCGCGCCCTTCATGATGGGATAGACATCCGCCAGGAACCGGCGATCACCGCTGAATTGGTAGTGTTCCCACAGGTGCCGGCTCAGCCAGTTGGCGCCCATATACCAGTTGGCCCACATCGGGTCGCCCTTGCCGAGATCGCCCACCGGCTCGCTCAGCGCCCAGATATCGGAGTTGTGGTGCAACACCCAGCCGCGTGCGTGATAGAAGTCCGCCGCGGTCTTCTTGCCGGTCACGGCCAGGTTGTGAATCAAATCGTTGAGCGGCAAAAACAACTCGGACAGATTGGCGCTTTCCACCGGCCAATAATTCATCTGCAAATTTATGTTGGTCGTATAGTTGCTGCTCCACGCCGGACGCAGGTCCTTGTTCCAAATTCCCTGCAGATTGGGCGGCGCATTCGGGGTACGCGACGAAGAGATCAAAAGATAGCGCCCGTACTGGAAGTACAGTGCCTCCAGACCCGCATCGGCCGCGCCCCTGGTATAGGCCTCCAGCCGCTGATCGGTAGCAAGCTTGCTCTTGTCAGCTTCGGTGGGATTGAGCGACAGGGATACGCGGTCAAAATAATGCCCGAAGTCGGCCCGGTGCGCCTCGAGCAGGTGCGTATAACTTTGCCGCGAAGCCTCGAGCAGGTGCGCCAGATTCAATTGATGCTCATCCTTGCCGGCGCTGTAGGGACACTGATCAAAGCCATTGAAGCTGGTGGCAGCCGAAATCAATAGCACGACCTCCGTAGCATTGCTGATGCTGAGCTGCGCATCGCTGGTCTCTACCGTGCCGCCCCTGACCAGCGGTTTGACGCTCATTTCAAAACGCATGCCCTTGCAAGTGTCATCCGGGTCGTAGACCACAGGTTCGTTATTGACGTTGAAATAACTGGGATCCACCTGGGTGGGTGCGCGGCCTTGCAGAGTCAGCATGCCATCCATGCCCGCAGTGCGCGCGCGCAGCTGACTGCGAGTCGTCGCGATCAGCGATATTCTGTGAGGCGCATCCGCCGACAGCCGCATCACGATGACTTCGCCCGGCGCCGAGGCAAACACTTCACGCCGGTAATGCACCCCGTCCGCGGTGAAGGTGGTGGTGGCGATGCCGCTGCGCAAATCCAATTCACGGCGATAGTCAGTGCTGGCGCCCGCACCGGTAGATTGATGCAGCACCACGTCCCCCAGGGGCAGGTAGCTTTGGCTGAAATGGCCCTGCATGTTTTTGACCAGATCGCCTGCCCGCCCGTAGTCGCCTCGTGCCAACGCCGCGCGCGCCGGCGCCAGGAATTCAAAGGCATGGGGGTTGACGTTTTCGCCGACCGGACCTCCACTCCACAACGTCGCTTCGTTGAGTTGGAGCGACTCCTCGTTGACGCCCCCGAATATCATGGCGCCCAACCTGCCGTTACCAATGGGCAGTGCTTCAGTCCAGACGCTGGCGGGTTGATTGTAGTGCAGGACAAGCGCGGATTGGCCGACACTGAGTCCCGGGCACAGCAACACCACAGAAAACCAAATGCGGATCTTCAAGATCGATTGAGACCTTTCTCGAGCCGCCGGATCAGGTCGTGCAGCGGCGACGTTTCGGCGGGTCGGCCCTGTATGGTCAGTCCCAGAGCGAGCGCGGGCAAAGGTTCCTGGACCTTCAGCTCGATGAACGAGCCTGTGGCCAGTTCCTCCGCTACGGCATAGGCGGGCAACACGCCGACAAAGCCGCCGCTGCGTACGCCGTTTTTCACGCCATCGATGCTTCCGGCCGATTCAAAACGCGCACGATGGATCGGCGCCTCGAACCAGGTACGCAAAAGTGTATTGAAGGCGCCATCAGGATCGGGCAGTAAAAGGGTCCGCCGCGCCAAGTCCGGTCGTTTGATCGTGACTGCGCTGCCTGTCGCCCGTGGCGCGACAATCAGGCACAGTTGGGTTGGCGATAATATTCGGCTCCAACTTCCCACGTCGGCGGGAGCACCTTCCGCTGCCTCGACTGTGAGCGCCGCGTCGAGCTCACCGCGCCGGACGCGTCTGCGCAGGTCATTGCACAATCCGATGCTTACATGCACCTCGACGCCTGGCCAGCGCGATCGGAATTCAGTAACGACCCCAGGCAGCAGAAATGAGCTGACGGATTCGACGGCTCCGAGTCGAATCGCTCCATGAGTCTCCATGGCCACAGTGGCGAGTGCCCTTTCCGAAGCCGAAATCAACCCACGGGCATGCGGAAGCAATGCTTCCGCCGCCGCCGTCAGGGCCGCCTCATGGCCCCGACGCCGCAGTGTAACCGGCGCGCCAATGAGTCTCTCGAGCGACAACAGCGTCTCCGAGACAGTCGACTGCGCGAGTCCCAGCGCCCGCGCCGCGGAGCTGACGCCGCCGTGATCGTTAACTGCCACCAATGCGCGGCAGTGCCGAATTTCAAGATCGCTCGTCATCTGTGACCCATCGGCAGATCCGATACCCCCCAATCGTCATTTTGGACGCCCGTACAAGAGGAGGCAAAGTCCTTGCAGAGTTAAAACACATCTGGGGGCAAATTGAAACCGCTTGGGTTGAGGTCCGCGTTGATCGTGATCGACATGCAGAACGGTTTCGATGACGAGACATGGGGAACGCGCAACAACCCGAGCGCCGAAGCGTGCGTCGCACTCCTGCTGAAGGCCTGCCGCGAGGCGGCCGTCCCGGTCATTCACGTGCACCATCACTCGGCAATCCCTGCGGGCCTGTTTCGACCCGGCACCCGCGGCAGCGAGCCTAAGCCCCAGGCCGTTCCCCAAAACGGTGAGGCGGTCTACCACAAACGGGTCAACAGCGCCTTCATCGGCACCACCCTCGAGGTCGACCTGCGAAATCAGGGGATCGAAAGCCTGGTCATCGTTGGCCTGACAACCAACCACTGCGTGTCAACCACGGCCCGCATGGCCGGCAACCTGGGCTTCGATACGTATGTCGTAGCAGACGCGACGGCAACCTTCGAACGCTTAGGCGCCGATGGGCGCCTGCGTCGAGCCGATGAGGTCCACAACGCCGCGCTCGGTGATCTGCATGGGGAGTTTGCGGAGGTCGTCGACACCAGGACGGTAATCGAGGCGTTGCCTCGTTAAGGGCGTTCGCCTGATGCAAGAACTCCCGGTGCAACAACATCAAATAGGGAAATTATCATGATTCGCTTCCAATCACTCGTTCGCGGCCTCGTCGTGACCTTCCTCACGATGATGACAGCCCTGTCCCAGGCGCAACAACCCCCCGCGCCACCTGTAGAACAACTGCAGGAAATCATCGTCACCGGCTCGCGCATCGCGGCGCCGAACCTCAAGAGCTCGAGCCCGATCCAGGTCGTCACTGCGGCAGAGATCAAAGTCACCGGCAAGAGCGACATCAGTGACATCATCAATCAACTACCGCAGAACTTTAACAATGACCTGGGCCAGGACCTCGGTAACAGGACGAGCGGCCTGATCACAGCGGGTGGTGTCGCTACCGCGGACCTGCGCGGCCTCGGTCCGAACCGAACGCTGGTGCTCGTGGATGGCCGCCGCCTCGGCCAAGGCTCTCCCTATACGTTCATCCAGGCGCCTGCACCTGATCTCGACCAGATCCCCACCTCGATGGTCGAGCGGGTGGAAGTCGTCACCGGCGGTGCGTCAGCGGCCTACGGCTCCGATGCGATCGCGGGCGTGGTCAACTTCATCATGAAAAAGAACTTCCAGGGCGTGCAGATCGACGGCCAGTTCGGCGAGAACTGGCACAAAAATCACAACACATTTGCGCAGAACGCAAATAGGGATTTCGGCTTGACTCCTCTGACGGGCACCGTGAACGACGGCAGGAACAAGACATTCAGTCTCATGATGGGCACCAACTTTGCCGAGGGCCAGGGCAACGTCACAGGATACTTGAGCTACCTGCATGCGGACCCAGTGGCCAGCGCCGCTCGCGACTTCGGGGGTTGCCAGCTGGGGGCAAACACTGATGACAACGGCGACGTTATTGGAGCCGTCTGCGGAGGTTCTGCCAATTCGAACTATTTCCGCCTGAATGGCACCGTCATCAACGGCGTGTTCACGAAGAGCGTCGGCCCGGAATACGGTGTGCTGGGCACTTCGTTCATCCCGTTTGGTTCGGCCGCGACGACTCCTCCGGCTGCGTTCAACTCGCAACCTTACATCTTCATGCAGCGCCAGGACGACCGTTATAACGCCGGCTTCATGGCGCACTATGATCTCAATGAGTACGTGAAGCCCTACGCCGAGTTCGCTTTCATGAACGACAGGTCGCACCAGCAGGTCGCTCCTGCCGCGTTGTTCAGAGACCAGAATCCGAACGATACATACACCGGTAACTACCTCATCAATTGCAGCAACCCGCTACTGAGCGCGCAACAGGCGGCCATCCTGTGCACGCCTGCCCAGATTGCCGCGGATGCGGCAAATCCCGGTTCGGTCAGCGCAGACACGCGAATCGGCCGCCGTAACATCGAAGGCGGCGGGCGCTCGGCCGACTTTGAGCACACCAACTACCGCCTGGTCGCTGGCGCGAGGGGCGACTTTGCGACGGCGTGGAACTACGACGTCTACGCACAGCACTACTACACCCAATTCTTCAACTCCAACCAGAAGTTCCTCAATTTCGCCAGCATCGGCAATGCTCTGCAGGTCAAGGGCACGGCGGCGAACCCGACTTGCATTAGCGGAGTGTCTTGTGTCCCGTATAACATTTTTTCTGACGGCGGCGTCACGCAGAATCAGCTCAACTATCTGTACCTGACCGGCACCGGCGCTGGTTCGACGACCCTGCGCACACTCCACGCAGACGTCACCGGCAAGCTTGGCGAGTACGGCATCAGGTCTCCCCTGGCGACGGAAGGCGTCGGGGTGAATGTGGGCTGGGAGAGCCGCAATGAGAACGTGGCATTCACGCCTGATTCCGCCGAGCTGAGCGGTCAGCTATCGGGATTCGGCAGTGCCGCGGTCGCCATCGACAACAGCATTACGGTCAGTGAGGAGTTCCTGGAGTTGCGTGCCCCGCTCGTGCAGGATAGGCCGGGCGTCAAGGATCTCTTGTTCGACACCGGGATCCGCCGCTCGGACTACTCCGTCAGCGGAGCCGTCAATACCTACAAGTTCGAGGTACAGTACGCACCGATCGAGGCTCTGCGGTTTCGCGGCTCGTTCAACCGGGCGATTCGCGCGCCCAGCATCATTGAGCTGTACAACCCGCAACTCGTCGGCCTGATTCAGCTGGGCGCTGACCCCTGCGCCCCGCCGGCGACTCGATCGCTGGCTGACTGCATGAAGACTGGCGTCACTGCAGCGCAATATGGCAACGGAACCACTACCAATTCGATTCCCCAGGCCAGCAACGGACAGCTCTCGCAGTTGGGGGGCGGCAATCCGCAACTGAAACCCGAAACGGCCAGCACCTACTCGATCGGTATCACGCTTACACCCGAGGAGCTGCGCAATTTCACGGCCAGTATCGATTACTACCACATCAAGATAGACGGCGAGGTCGGTGTGCTACCGGCCAATGTCATTCTGACCAAGTGCCTCGATACAGGTGACCCCACCTACTGCGGCGAGCTTGTCCGGTCCCCCAATACCGGAGGACTGGTCGGGAACAGCATCGCATCCGGTGGCTACATCAAGCAGACCAATATCAACGTCGGTGCCGCCTCAGTCAGCGGCATTGACCTTCAGGCAGGCTACAAGCTCGACATGCCACCGGCCTTGGGCTCGCTCGCGTTCACGATGAACGGCGCGTACTTACTCAAGACCACGCTGACACCGTTGCCCGGTGCGCACACTTATGATTGCGCAGGTCTATTCGGCCCCACTTGCCAAACGGTCAATCCGCGCTGGCACCACATCTTCCGAACCACATGGCTTACGCCGTGGGATATCACGGCCTCGTTGAGCTGGCGTTACATCGGCCGCGTGGGGCTCGACAACAACGACTCCGACCCCACCCTCCACTACGCTTCGTTCGGGGCCTACGACCATTTCAACGCGCAACTGCCGGCGATCAGCTACCTGGACCTGGGTGCGACGTGGAATGTGTGGAAGTCGGTGGAATTGCGCGCCGGTATCAACAACCTGCTGGACAAGGATCCGCCGCTCGCAACCTTCGAGATCGTTGCTGGCGGCGCCGCGAATACTTACTCAACCTATGACCAGCTCGGGCGGCAGGTATTCCTTGCATTCACGGCAAAGTTCTAAGTGACTCACGACGACCCGGTAATTTGCAAGAAAACGAGGCGCCCGATGACTGGAGTGACGAGCGACCTGATCACCGCGACACTGGCATTGGCACTGCTCGCCATTGCAAGCTCACCTCGAGTGGTATCCGCGTCAGGTTCTCAAACACATTCCGTCCCAGTAGCGCCCACGCAAGAAAGCGGCGTGGACACCAGCATCAGGCCGGGCGACGACTTCTATGCCTACGCTAACGGCGACTGGCTCAAGGAGACCACCATCCCTGCCGGCCTCGGCCGTTGGAGCGCGCGCGACGAGATCGACGCGAACACAAAGCGTCAAGTCGCCACTTTGATCGAGGAAGCTGCCACGCAGCCACTGGGATCGTATCAGCGCAAAGTCGCCGATTTCTACACGGCGTATCTGGCCGACAACGTCATCGAGGCGAAAGGCATCACTTCCATCAAGCCGTTGCTGACTCGCATTGATGGCGTGCATGACAAGGTAGCGTTAACGCGTCTGCTTGGTAGCGACCTGCGCGCCGATGTCGATCCGTTGAACTACGGTATTTACGCGTCCTCGAATCTGTTTGGGCTGTCGGT
>Ga0307511_10001514_pt1 | contig 24595 bp, 9 predicted proteins | sample 13_EM_MG_FD_200266 | JGI IMG/M metagenome (GOLD analysis project Ga0307511, IMG submission 200266) | Populus trichocarpa ectomycorrhiza microbial communities from riparian zone in the Pacific Northwest, United States - 13_EM | ecosystem: Host-associated > Plants > Roots > Unclassified | place... | reverse complement strand
CAAAAGAATGAAGAGCAAATTAAAAAAAAAAAAGGACATATTTCAAATTTTGCAGGCCAACATGATTTCTGAGGAGAGGAGAGGAGAGAGAAAACATAGAGAAGGAAAAAAAAGCCCACTGAAGATCAACCACCATGCCTCCACCGACACGAGTCAAACCATTGGGAAGATCTCGATGACAAGGTTGTCAAAAATATTTTTTTGACACGACACGAAAAATACAATATAAACTCGGATCGTAAAATTATAAGTAATATTTTTAACTAATTATATATTGAAAATTCCAACCAAGAAATCAAATTACATTAAAATTTGATAAAATGAGTCAACAATATTATAATTAATGAGTGATCTAAACAAAATAAGATAGATAGATAGTATGAATCAATAAATTAATGACATGGAGAAATAAAAAGTCTCAAAACAAAATATCTCAGTACAGGGGAATCACTGAATAGTAGGAAGTACACATGTACCTGGTGACAACTTGGTTGTTCCCATCATAATAAGTCTTAATGGACCCCTTTCGGTTTGCAAGCTAATGAGTCTAAACTAATAATTAACTAACATAAATTCAATAATGAAATAAACCCTTAAACAATGTTTAATATGCTAGAAAAAAATTCAAATTAAAAATAATTATTAATAAATAAATAAATAAATAAAATAGAATAATAAAAAAGTCTTGATTTTAAAATTCCTCTATATAGTCCGAATCTTCAATTTTCGTATATTTTTGACAGATTTGAGTCTTGATTTCAAACATGTTGTTCTCTCCCATCTAAATAAATTACTGGGCCTTATGATATATGGTTGGAAAGTTTCAGATGTCTAGTTTCCAACCCAATTTTAATCGCTGTAAAATTCCACCAGTAGCTCCAGATATGTCCCAAACAGTATATGAAAGTCTAGTTTGATATATTTGACAAGATTCATCTACTAACTTTGACCCTCTGAAATATTATGTTTCCGAACTCCATTTGACCTGAAAATTTACTGCAATATATTTTCATGTGTCTAATATTTTCCTATAAAATTTCAGCTTTATCCAATGTACGGTTTGAAAGATATATTCAATATTGCAAAACTGGTTAGCTGATATTTTAAGGCCAAATTTGGACCTGACTTGGTTCATATTACAAATTTAGTAAACTCGTAAAATCGGACCGAGTTTATTGATTTTGCACGAGTTAAGTTCGATTTTACTGGTTTTCGAGTTTTTAGTTCGATGTTGCATGTTAGGTACATGTTATCTCGTAAAAGCCACTGATAAAGCCGTAGTTTAGATGCCAGATGACACCTTATGCTTTGTCATAACCCAATTCTGGGTTATTCCCCAAAATTCAATTTTTTTCAAAATAAAAATAAAATAAATAAAATAAAGGCTGGCAACGTGGAGAAAGCAGGCAAGGGAATCAAGCTACAATTTTTTAGAGGAAATTCAAGGCCTAATTGTACCCTATTATGCCCAAGAATGGGGAAAAGATGCAAATTCAAGGTTAAATTAAATGATTATTGGATGAATTTGCATAAAAATTAAGTCCAATGACATAATTAAATTTTTAATAGGCCAATTTCATTTAATCATGAGCTAAAATAAATTTTAATTATGTTTAAGAATTAATTTGGGTCCAATTGAAGGATTTAATTAAGTGCAAGGACTGAATTATACTTTAAATGGGTCAAATTAATTTTATTTGGGGCTTAATTGGTGAAACATTAAGTTTGGGAGCCTAAGTTAGGCTTAATTGAGAAGATTGGAATTTTAAGAGACCAAATTTAATTTTTATCAAGTTAATTGATTGAAATTAGGGGTCAAATTGCAAGAAAATTGAAGTTTTGGGGTCAATTAGGGGTTAAATTGACAAAATTCGCAACCAAGGACCAATCTGCAAAAGACGCCAAAATTGAGGGGCTTAATTGACAAAAACCGGGGGTGAAATTGAAGAAATTGAAAGTTTAATGGTCAATTAAGGGCTAAATTGAAGAAATCCAAGACCAAGGACTATATTGCAAAAGGCGCGTAAATCTGGGGCTCAAACAGTAATTCATCAGGGGCTTAATTGCAAATGTTTTTGGGTCAATTATAGATGCAATTAAATCAAATTTAAAGAGGGAGGACTGAAATGAACTTTGTCCAAAATCAGAACTTTGGTATTGTTGATCTTTTTCTTTAAATCTTTGAAATAACTGCTCAGGTTACTTACTTTGCAGCTGCATTTAATGTACCTAACGTCCACCAAATTTGCCCAAACTTGCATGAAACTTATCACCAGACATCCCTCTACGTCCAGGTATGGTCTTCACCGGCTCACTGGCAAATAAATGGACGTGGCACCACCCCAAAGAGGCCAACTCAGGCAGCCTGCAGCTGTAGATTTGACAATTTGATAGTGCACCATGCCTACTTTGAGCCAACGGTTGGGATCCTTTCCATCTGAATCAAGGGCTGGAATTTTACCCCGGTGCAGACAAGATTACCCTCTTCCACCGCCTATAAATAGAGGTCCGCCTATAAATAGAGGTGGAGTTCATGGCATGAGGGAGGAGAAAATCGGGTCCAAAGTAAGCCAAAGAACCAGCCTTCCTCCCTTTCCCTCTGCAGATTTTCTTCTTTTGCTTCTTCTTCTTTCTTCCTCCGCCACAGGAAACCAACACCGTCACTATTTCTTCCTCCAACTCCGCCTTGAGCAACCACAACCACCATCAGCGGTATGGAAACCATCATTTCCACCATAAGCCGCCGCCCAAACACCTTCTTTCAATAACAACAGTCGCGACTTTCTCCTTCATCTCATCTTTGCAGATTTCCTTTTCTTCCTCTTCCAGTTGCAGCCGCTCCAGCCAACTCCACCGCCATTTCCACTGCCGACTTTAGGTCGTCCTCCCCCAGCCAGCCATCACCGCCACGCCAAGTGGTCCGCTACCCTTTCCCTGGTTCTTCGTCTTCTCCATGAAAGTTCCACTGTTTTGAACAGTGGACGTGAATTATAATTCACGTTTACTATTCCAGTGGACCTTGGGCCGGACTAGTTCTGGCCCAGCCCAAACGGCCAGGCCGGGTCCGGTCCGGCCCCCAAAAAATAAAAAATTTTCAAAAATCATTTCAAAAAAATTGTGATTTTCTCAAATGTTTTTCTACCAATTTTGCATAATATCGGGTTGTATATTTACACTCTAAAATACAAATCCGGTATTAAAATACCAAGTTTTCTCCGAAATATTTTTTTAAAAAAATTTTCAAAAAGAAAAAAATATTTTATTGCATACGGCCAAATCCTAAAATTTTTCCAAGCATATTTTTCATAAAAAAACAAAAATTGCATCTTTTTCATGTTTAAAAAAAATAAAAAATGGATATCGTAACCAGTTTATGATTATCCATTAGGATTTGACCAACATGTCAAAAATCTTTTTCCAATCTTTTTTTTAGGATCCAGATGTAGACTTTAATATTTGTGAGGTGTAAAATTACACGATAAAGTACACCCTCAAGTATTAAAGATACAAGGTGTAAAAATACGATGCTAAAATTCAGACTTTAGAATGGTTAGGATTTAACCTGATAAGATAGAGACTCTCTCATAAAGAGAAATCTGCCTTGAGCCTTAGAAAAGACCAACGAATAGAAACCCGACTTAGAAAAAAATAATCAAACAACAATGCAGCTTACCTTAGGTAGGGTGCACTGGGGGTGATGTATCTTTCCTTTGCACAATCAGTCCCTTACCTAGACTCTCGCAGACCATAGGTTCCTAATGACCATAATACTAGGTGACGACTCCTGAATCTTAATCATAATTTTATGATTAAAACCCTTTCCAACACATAACACCTCACACCAGGAGGCACGATAGAGAGCCTCCGTTGTCGCCAGACGACGTCGCGCCGGCTTGCGCGCCCTCGCGACATGCTTCTTTAAAAAACCACGGCCGCCCCCACATGTTGGCACATGCATTGCACTCACCAAACTATTTTCCCTACTCGTTTACCCTAGTCCCCACAATTGTTTTAGTTTCAATTATGGTCCCTTAACACTCAATTATTTTAAATTAGCTAAATTTTGTTTTATTTTGCAAAACCAAGCACTGAAAATTTCTCTCGACACTGCAAGATCATTGTATCAAGGCAATAAAAACAAACAACCAAGTTAAATTACAAATAAAGTCAATGCGAATGGATCAAATTAAAAAAAAATAAGGATTGAAATAAAAAAAAGGCATGAACTTTCCCTATGATCGTGCAAATCAATCCCTAATATTGAAAAAAAAGAATTGAAAATTTATTTAAGTTTTAAATTTGCTCTCTAAGCTCTAATTATTCAAACTAATCAAATTAAATTTTATTTTACTAAACTAAGAATTAACCGAGTGATGGGACCAACCATAAATCAAAGCAATTTTAAAAGATTAAATAAAAGAAATTAATTAAGGATCGAAGTGTAAAAAATCCTAGGAACTAAAAACAAAAAAAGAAGAGGCACGGTTTGATTGACAGTGCTTCCCCTCACAGTCGGCGGTGAAAGACTGAGAAGGGCTTAGTTTTTTTTTTTTTTTTTGAGAATAAGTTTGTGCCACTGTTGTCATATAGGGTTCGAATCTAGAGGTAAGGTCGTGGAAAGTAATTTCTTATGAATTCATCAAATATCCTTTACATTAATTTAACAATAAGAAGACACGAAGGATGCTTGGGGCTAGCTTTTATATATGCCATTGATGTTATATATTTCAGCAACCAATAATGAGTATATTTCTGTGGATTGATGTGTAATGTATCATGCTCTGATTAAATAATCTGATTTTTTTTTTTATGATGGATTAGATGCTTCAGAAGGATATCAATATTTCTTGTTCTTGAAATTCCAGCAGCCGATCGAGATGCAATTCAATGCTTTTCAACCAGTTATGGTCTGTAATTTGCAGTGTTGTTTTTATATTCCAAGCTAGCTTTAGGCCATTGATTTTCATGAATCCAGGTATTCTTCTTACAAAACATTAGTTTCATGGAGTATTTGTTTTAGTTCCATAAATGATTATTTCTCGACAATATAACTCTCACTTGCCATCATTAATTTTTGTTCTGCTACGTGAAAACAAAAACCGATCATGTGTAATTAAACAAAGCACCATATTTTGTAATTTCAAGTCCTATATTTAATTAAGTTCATATTTGCCTAATTCATTTTTGTTTCGAATTTCTTAACAGCAATGGTAGTTGCAAGGGCAAATAGAGACTGGCTCAGTTAGGAGGGTTCATCAAGATGCTGCTCAGGGCAAATTGGCTACATGTTTTGGAGTGAATTTCCTTGGTAAATGACTTTATACTTTACAGAATTGAAATAGATTTTATAAGAATGTGATTATGTAAGTGGAATTATGAGAAACAATCTCAAAGTTTTATGATTGTTTTTTGTCCTAGAGGTGAAAAATGACGGCTAGGGAAACATTCATCAGTAGAGAATACAATACAATGTCAAAACGAGCAAGAGTGAAGAATAAGGCCTAGAGAAACAGTCATTATTACACAACACAAGATTATGAAAACACAAGATCATAAGTACATATATGCATGCAATGATCCACAATTTACAATTATGGAACAACATAAGCAAAGGGAGAATTAAGAAAGGTGAATAAAAACTTTCACCAATGACTCTAAACTTGTAGGAGATTCATTTTGCATGCGAATTCTCCTCTTAGCACAGACATATTCATTCACCTAAATACATGATCATCATCAGCATGCAACTTCTAAATCAAGACATTAACCTTAGCTCCTACTATAGCACTATTATTACCATGAATACATCATCTTACATAAATAAATCGCAACATTATAAGTGCAAGAGCTTTTGTTATATGTCAGGAAAGCAGTCAAGGAAATGGCTAACATGGTCTTGCTGCCCAGCTGCTAGGTCATAGTTTTGCGTTATAGAAGGAAAATTTTGAAGGGGAAATGATGAAGTACTGGAATCATTCACTTGTGATGCAAGTAAGGTGTCCAAACTTTTCCAGTCGATATATTGGCTGCTATTGTTGCTCCTTTCTTCATCGTAATCTTCATTGATCTGGTGGAAGTTACCTTCTTTGGGAGCAAAACTTGTTGAAAGTGTACTAGGGCTATCTAGTTGTGGGAGTTCAACAAGCCGATTATTATTGTCCAAAAATTCTTGGTGTGAAATGAGGTCCGAACTCGAGCTAAAAGGCTGATGAAAACTTGCACTTTGATTCGGATGAACCGTATGTGTAGTAGTTACTGTATCTGAGAATGAAGGAGGTCTAGCATGGTTGATATTATTGACATAATAAGCATGATTCCAAGCTTCAAAACCTTGTCTTTGATTAGGGATTGGTTTCTTGAATGCCCGGCAAACCACCCACCCTTCTTCCTGCAATTCACACCCAAAAATATTAGCTTATACGTACACCAAGTAATATTTGTAAGTTCATGATCATGATAATTTAAAATATATTATTGCCCTAAGAGGATAAAATAAATGTAACGAATGCTTTTTTTGTGAAAGAGTTAAATATTTGCTAAAGAGTCACTCAACCCAAAAACTAGGTGTTTCGTGAAGGTAAAAGTTATTTTTTAATAATTTGCTTTTTGTAATATTGATGTAATATTTAAATTTTTTTCAAAAGTACTTTATATATATTGCTAGCTATAGTTAATATGTCAAAGTGTGAATACTTGTTCGGTTTATGCAGCTATATATTCCCTCCAAGAAAGAACGTTTAAAGAATGCTTTTGTACGTGCAATATTATTGAAAAAGGAAAAAGAAAAAAGTGTTGTTATTGGAATGGAGAATGAACTTGCCTGTTGGGGTCCATGCTCAGATGTTTGGAGACGATATTCATGCATGATCCAGTCAGTTTTCCTTCCATTTGGTGCACGTCCCTTGTAGAACACTAAGGTCTTCCTCATCCCAATAAGTCTGTTCTTGGTGAGCACGGCCTTGTCCCTTCCTGTTGCCTTCCAAAATCCGGCAGCAGTGGCTCTGTTAGTCCGTGTTCCGGTCGGATACTTCCTATCCTTGTGACTGAAGAAATACCACTCATTCTGTTCATCATACCCTAGCTTGCACTTGGCTGCAAATTAAGATATATATGTACTTAAGTTAGCACAAAGCACACATTTAATGGAATTAATCCAGTAAAACCCATTTCCAGCAGCTAATTATAGATTAATTTCCTTTTAGGTCCATTCCCATTACTCTCAGTCTCCACCTAATTAATAAAGTCAATATTTCCTTAGGTCTATCCCCATTACTGGATCTTCCCTCTTAGTTCATTAGGTCATAAAAAACTTTTCCTGGTACAAAGTATGTGCAATGTCTATGTGTCAAATTTTGATAAAAGGAGTGCCGCTTTTGAATATTGCTTCTTAAGTTCAAATGGGGATGGCTGTTTGAACAAGAGAAAGCATTGACTAGAGAGAAAATTAGCGCACCGTCTTTTTAATTGGTGTCGTTACAATCAATAGTCTAAGGCCTATATAGCCAGTAGGGTTTGCAACATTGCAACTGTTTGGTGTTAAATTTCAAATTGGGCATGTAGTTTTGTTTGTATGATTATGATATATATATATATAGCTCCACAAATAGTGTTCTTAGCTACGATACAAAAGGCGTGGATTTTTCATTACCTTGGATGTCCCATGGCTCCATGTTATATAGATCAATGTCAACGATAACATCTAGATCGATTTTCAGTGAGTGAATCTTCCTCTTGAGATAGTATCCTACAAGTTCTTCTTCTGTTGGATGAAACCTAAAGCCTGGTGGGACACAGGATTCCATCTCCACTGATAATATTCTTCAAGCTCCTGATCAGTAACATGAAGATAATGAGAGAGAGGGAGGGAGATCAAATAGCATGTTCATAAGCATCCTTTTAAGGATTTACCCATGTTGATTATGTTAATTCTTTATCACAACTAGAAATGAGCAAATTTGTGTGAATGACACAAGCAAAAACACAAGCTTAAAGGCTCTTTTAGCGTAGGCCTGAAATAAAAGGAAACTTTGGAAGACATGTATGACTTCAACATGGTGAAATGCTAGAGTTTGTAAAAGGTGATGGGAAGTTGCACACATGCTTTTGCCCTTGAATGAATCAATGTTATCGTCATGATTTCACATCCAAAATATCCATTCCTAAACTCTTAACTTAGGGCTAGCTATGATGATGCCTAGCTACTTCGTGGACCCAAGAAGAAGTGGTCCTGCATGTGTTTCAGCTATGTATTTATAAAGTCATCTTCACAGATAAAAATGGCAGACAATTCGTGGAACCCACCAATCAAAACATAGATTTTATTCCAGCCAAGTACCATTTGTTGTCTTTAATTAGTTGCATGAACTTTGGCGAAGTATATTGAACACAAAAGTTGGCCGGAAAGCTTGACTTTGCTGGCACAAGCATGTTATGTTTCTTTGAGTGCAGTGCACTCCCTGTTACTGGTGGTGGAAAAACATTTTCACACCCACCACCCCCGTGTGCTAGCTACGACACTATCTCACTCAATAGCACAGGCAAGCAGTCCTCTTGATCAATGACAGCCACATACTCTCTGCTGTGCTACACATGCTTAGATCCCTTTCCCTTTCCCTTTCCCTCTCCCTCAAAACACCAGTATTATTCCTCATGATTTCTACATGTTTTCTTATTTTTATTTTCTTAATAATGAACTAACTCTAAACTTCAAGGGATCATCACCTTTCATAAACTTACACATGTTGGCATCTGCTTATTCAAACTCTTGATCTCCAACTTGGGTTAATTAATAACCACATTATGTGACCTAATGTATGTGCAAGCAAAATAGTACTTATTTACAAAGAATTTCAGTGACAAGTAAGAACTCTCAAATTAATAATATTGGGCTTCTGCATCACAAACCCTAAATTCATCAGGAAAAACAAGTACATCTAACAATATATGCAACTTCTAGCTAGCATATTGTGCTGCCCTTAAAGTTGGTGGCAAACATTTGGATTTGAAACTCTAATATGCAAACACAAAAGAAATATACATGTATATATATGCTACTACAACCAATTAATTTCACATTACACGATTATTGATATACTCACAGAGGGGCAATGAGAGTTCGCTGTGTTCTTCGACTGCCCACCGGATCAAAGAAAGAGAAGGGAAAAAAGAGGGTGAGAGAGAGACAAAGAGGATGTCTTGGCAATGGGTGAATGTTGTTGGAAAGAAAAAGGGATGGAGCTTTTAATATGCAAAAGAGATGAATCTTGCTGTTCTATGGTACAGAAAGCTATAATTTATTTTCTGTTCGAGAGATGAACATTAATATATATACACACCCTATCTGCAGTAGCAGAAAATAGAAATGTTACAGAAGAAGTTATTGATTGCGCGTGGGGTGGCAGATAGGATGAAAGAAAGGTTTGTTTGGACGGCGTGACACCAATTTTCACGCCACCCCCCACCGCAATTTTGTTTCCTAAGATTTATTTTCCTACAAACTTTATTAATCATATATGCTTCTACTGTTGATATAATTTTTGCGTTTTAAAAATGTTTTTTAAAAACTTTAATTTTTTTTACTTTAAAATAATATATTTTTAATGTTTTTAAATTATTTTGATGTGCTGATGTAAAAAATAATTATTAAAATATAAAAAAATATTATTTTGATACATTTCCGAGTAAAAAACACTTTAAAAAACAACCGCAACTACACTCTCAAACACGTTCAATTAATTAAACATGTTTTATTTTGGGTAGCTTTATTGAAACAAGGTTTGACTTCTAATGACTGATTTCAATTAGTAAGCAAGGTTCAAGTTCTAGAAAATATGATTTCTCAATAATAATTATATAATGGGAAAAGATAACCTTCTATCATGCTCCCATTAAATCGAGAAACAAAAAACTAATTTAAATAGTTTTTGGACATTACTTTCTTGAAATAGATCAGGGAAATAGAAAAAACGTTTTTTTGTATAGTTTTTGTACATTATTTTCTTGAAATAGAGGAGATAAATCGATAAATAAAATAGAAAAAAACATGTTTTCCTAATATTTTTGTTATAAAGTAATAAAAAATTATTTGTTTTTATATTTATATCTTTGTATATATTTTCTTCGACTAAACACATTAATATCCTAGAATAATAAAAACAAACACAATCCTAGTAATACTGTCTTAATTTTTGGATCATGTCATTCTCTCTATCTAACTCCCACAAACCAGCTTCCGTTGTCTGTTTGGTGCGCCGCCCTTTGCCATTTGGCACCTCTCCTCTTCGGCCACGTGTGTTCCATGTCAGCTGTCAATATCGAATAGCTAATCATTTATATTCTCCTCAAAATTTTGTTTTCTTTCAGTCCGTATTAGTCCCGCTGAGACCAATGTGTCCTTTTCAAGCTTTGCGTTGTTTAACGTTTTTTTTTTTTTTAATCTGTTTCTTACAGAAACAAGGTATTGTGAGATTAATTAATTAATTAATTAGCAAGGATAATTAACTCTATCTTAGATCTAAGTACTCTAAAGGGTTTCTTTCCTTATTAACCATAGCTAATAAACAAATATTAATGCAACCAATTATATGAATGGTTTGAAGTGAAGAGAACATCCTACGTACGAGATAAGGTTTTATTTCTTTATAACCTAAATGTTTTGGGGCTTCTAGATCGCACACAAACAATTAGCTTTATAACCAGTTTGATATTATGACAGTGATTGTTTTTTAAAATGAATTTTTTTAAAAAATATATTAAAATAATATTTTTATTATTTTAAAAGATTTATTTTTGATATCAGTACATCAAAACAATTTAAAATTACTAAAAAACAAAGAAAAAATAAAAAATTTTATTTTTTTTAAACACTTTCAAAATATAAAAGCAAATATGCTCAAGTCATCATTGCTTCTTATTGTGTGGATCATTGTACATTTTTTCTTAGGTTGGGTTTCCTTGCAGCCATTACAGCATGGTACTCATTAATCCTACTACAACCAGCAGGCCAGAAGAGCACCACAACATTGTCACTAGTGGAGGAGAAGAGGGAAAAAAACCATTAGAATTACTCTCACTGTTTATGGGCTCATTACTGAAAAATAAAAACTATTGGAGAATATTACATATATAGCATGGATGCAATATTTAGCTCGTTAAACCATCTAGGTGGTGGTTTACATGGTCGTTAACTTCAGGGCCCGTGGGATTAGTCGAGGTACGCTCAAGCTGGCCCGGACACCCGCGTTAAAAAAAAATAAATCAAAATTCAAATAGTTAGAAATAGTTATAGTGCAGCTTTATAGTGGGAATTTAGCCTCCCAACGAAAGCAAGAACCGACAAACATGCACTATTTCTTCACACGATCGATGATGGGATGGGAATAAAATCCAAAAGTCTATTCAAACAAATTTGACACGAATAGATAGCTAGATGGTCCAAAATCATGTGTGAAGAATTGACTCTTTAATTTCTGACTCCCGATGCTTTAATAAAGAACAAAAAACAAAAGGGTGAATAATTATAGTTAGGTGTATTTGCATTCTACTGAGGGAGTCGTTGTTTACACGGCCTTCGGTCATTAATTCGGAAAGTAAAGTCGGGCGCCTTCCATCCACCTTATCCACCATGAGTATATATGCCATGTCTATAAGAAATTAAGGGTCGTTAAAGGGCTGATTATCATTGTGATTAGATGTTTAGCTAAGGAAATTAACTAAGTGACAAGATGACAAGGAGGTTCTTTGCCCTAGATCCCTGTTCTGGCCTACGTACGGGCCTCGCATAATTCTCCCTTTAGCACTAATTAACTTGTAAAATAAAATTAGGTGTGCTTTCGTGTCCAAACAGTACGGATTAGGATTTAACTATACTTCATGTCTCCTAAATTTTTATACACTACGTACTTCTTACGTTTGATTGTTTGAGAGCTTCTAGGGCCATTACCCCTCCCACTAGAAAACTAATTAAAAAATACAAGTCCTCTTTTATATTTTATTGTTTGCTGTTAATTTTTTTTTTCTTTTCCTTGGTTTTTCTGCACTTTAGTCAATAACTTTATTTTTATGTTTTCATAGTTTTATTTTTATGTTTTCATAGTTTTAAATTAAAAATCAGTTTTACTAAATAAAATTTTAGAATATTTTTAACAAAATCAAAAGAGGAACAATCCAACTTAACTTGAAAAAAAAATAGACTTTCCCATTTACAATATTCAAAAGATGAGAAAAACTATAATTTGATCTCTCAAGTAATTAGTTTCATGTTTTGCATATCTACTCCATGTTTTTTTAGATTTTACGGTTTGATTCTAAATTTTATTTTTATCACTTTGGTCCATGTATATCAAGTGAGGAGAGAGAATGTTATTGTAAAAGATAGAAAAGAGAATGTGTAAAAAAAAATATACAAGAGGATATCAATATTATATAAGTTTATAACAAAAAAAAACTTTCCTCATCAATATTCAATGAAAATAAAACATATAAGTTTATTTTTCATTATATAATTTTGTTATATTTTTTGTTTATTTTTTTTAATACCGATGCATATAGAAAATGATTGATTCATGCTTCTTCTTTTTTTTAATTAAAACTTGTTTTTAAAATCGTAACAAGTTTTTTTTTTCATCTAAAAAACAATGCTAAATAAAAAAAACATGCTTTTGTAAGAAACAAAAAAGAAATACATGAATAAGAAATGGAGTTTGGATTAAAAATATAAATTTTTCCTCTTTAATTCAAATCATTATTCATTTGTATAAATATATTTTTTAATTATCATTCGTTTCTATTCAATACACCATGCTGCTAATAAAAAATATATATTACTGCCAAAGAGAAAAAAAATCCGACTTCTCTACTCTGTCATTATTTCATAAACGATAAACTGAAGAGATTAATTCAGTGAAATTATGTCTTGAAGAGGATATTTCAAAGGTTTTAAGTTTTGAGATTAATTTTCACTTGAAAGTCTCAGGTTGTAATCCTAGGGCGGGATTAAGGAATGAGCTGGGAGCTAGGCGATGATGGATCCAAGGTTGAAGACATAGAGCGGCGCCATTAAATTTTATTTTTAGAATGATAGAGATTACGAGCAATACTTCTTTCTACTTTCAAGGGATGAAAGTGAATAGATTTTTCTTCAAAGACCAAATTAATTTTTTGAAAAAAAGAAAATGTAAACCATGCATATATGTCAAAAAACCATTTCAACTCAATAGCTTAAATTGTTAGGTGAGGTTTCATGATATGATTTAATTTATTCTCTAACACACTCCTTCAAGTGAAAGTTTTTTGAACTTGAAACTTGTACAGACTCACGTTATATTGTGCTTAATTTTTATTAAATGAATAGGGATGACTCTGATATCAAACATGTATTTCTACTTCAGCCTGAGGTATTCATGACACATTGTTTTTCCTACTTTCCTTTCGTTTTCACTTACCAGAGGTTGAAAAACAAGGCTTGGATCATTATTGTTCAGTTTATGTCATCTTTCACTACCTAAGTGTCACTGTCTAAATTTTACTTTGACCTCAAACTTTATCTCAAAATCTAAACGTATCATAAGCTCCTTGGTAAGCCGGTGCATTATGCAAAAAGCTAGCCTTACATGCGTTGACAGATTATAGATCCTACGAAGTTTTTCACCACACACGCACGCACCTTGACAAAACAAAAGTTTGCACAAGTGGTCAAGTATTCCATGTAGAACCATGCTATTTCTTAGCCACTAAAACTTGCAATAACGAAATTTTGAGCAAGCATTTGAATTCCTTGTCATTAGCTAACGACAAGCTACCTCCCTTTTTACACATTTACACTGTCTAATTCCTTGATTAAAGCTACAAATTACTTTTTTTTTAATGTGAGTATCTGGTTCGGCTTGCATGTACCTTGACTAATCTCACAGACCCTAAAATTAATGATTATGTAAGCCTCCAGTGATCCTGAGATTTGTGGGACTCGAACTGATAACCTCTAGCGAGCAAATCCAGAATCTGATAAGTTAAGCTACAGTAACCTTCAGGATTAAATTTATATCCTTATATCATATAATTTAGGTGTGGATATATTTACAAGGAATTCACCAATACTCTACTCTCTAGAGTGGGGAGTAGTTCCCAAGAAGAGATTTTTGCAAAAAAAAAAAAAAGAAGAAGAAGAAAAGGGTGTCTTTGTTAAATAAAAACTTTGTTTTATTTTTTGTATACTAAGCAACATTCCATTGGATGTGGGTCCCGATGTCATGATCAACCATACATCTCATGAACTCAATCTTACAAAATCATCACAATGTGATGCGATCTACCGACTTTCCTTCTTTACAATTATTTATATTACTATAAGGTTTTCTTTACATTTGATAATGACCATTTCTCACTGGCTACATTTCTCTCCCGAACGTTGATTAGCGATGGTTAGATAGCTTCATTGCTCATCATTTCATTCCTTGAAAAGTCCTTAACAAAATTAGTGCTTTTATTATACAAACCAACAAACAAAGGCTCTCTTCTATCCATTAAATTTATTTATTTATTTATTTATTTATTTTTGTCATTTGAGAAATAAGTGCTTCTTGTGTTAATTAATATAAGAGCACAGATAGGCTGAGTATTTATTATGGCTGGCGTGTAAAAAGGGCTTGTATACGATCTAGTGCTAGATTCTGATAATTGACTGTTGCCTGAAAGTGACCGATTGCAGTCTTTGACGTGCAACAGCAATTTTCTACTTTTTAATTTTATATATACAAGTCCTGTTTTCCTCGTTGGTATCCAAGAAGAAATAAATTAAATTGTTTTTATTGACCCACTTTCTTTGTGACTTGTGAGTGTATGGATCCTTCATGCAACCATAGGAAAAAAAATGAAAACTTAGCACACAAAATTAAAATAAATGACAAAATATCACAAAAGCAAGGAGTTTTGACGAAATAGTATATTTTTGGAAGTCGTGGTTCCAAATATCAATATCAATTACATGTTACGGTTTCAACTATAATATTTAATTGATATCGTTGTTTATAACTATGATATATATTAATTTTACATGAGAGATATAATTATATCATGAGGTAACGGATAATTACTCAATTTTCAGCCTCACTGATTACTTAATTCTAGTTTGCAGAAAAAATAATTTCTTTTTTTCTATATGCTATCAGTGTAGAAAAAAAAGCATATAATCTAACATGAAAACATACGCCGTGCAAAATCAATTGTTTTTGCTTATTTTTAATCATTGAAAAAATAATATCATAAAAAAATAAAGTCTCTCATAAAATATTAATAGATGTCGCGGTTGGGAATTGTAATATTTAATTAAATGTCACGATTCGCAATCACGACATTTAAAAATATATTATTTTACCACAACTATTTGCTTCTATGTCATTTCATTATTTATTTTAATTTTTTATGTTAATTTCCCAATTTATCCCAACCATAGTTACCGATAATTATCTCCCATGTTAATTAATTTTTGGTAATGTTATTGAAAGTGAAATTATGTGAAATTAAGTGCTATAAATTAAAGGTACCTTTTCACATCTGCAATTGCACTTCCAACTACACTTGACCACAATACTAAACTAAACCGGCGTAATCTTCTTCTTCTTCTTCATTTTTTATTTGTTACATGGGTTTAATTTCATATAGCCTAGAAGTATAAGTGTTTGTGACATTTGGTATGTCAATTATGACTGTAAATCCAATCAAATGCATTGCCAAATAAGCTATGAAATTGGTGGTTAATCGGATGGGTATCCAAACCATTCACTACCAGAAAATTGATAAATACAAACGGAAATACCGAGGGAATATTTCCGTCGGTAAATTTTCGAGGGCTTTTACCTACAGAAATATTCCCTCGGTATATACCGAGAGAATTACCATGGGAAAAAAATTTCAAACAAAGCAAAAAAAAAAAATGATGACGTGTCATTTTTACCGACAGAATTACCAACGGAATAAATTCTGTCGGTACTTTCATCGGTAATTCCGTTGGTAAACTGTGAACATTATTCATCATGTCAATTACAAAAGGAATCACCGACGGAATTTTCCGTTGGTATTTTCCAGAGAGCTCCAAAACTGTTCACTTTCCAATTGCACTGTTAATTGTTGTTCTTTACTGACAAAATCACCGACAGATTGAAAAGTCGTCGGTGTTATTTGGCGGTTTTCTGAAAAAATTCAATTAATTTAAAATTTTCATTTAAATATTACAGACGGAATCACCGACGGATTGAAAATCGTCAGTAATTTTTTGGCAGTTTCTGAAAACTTTTTACGAAATTAAAAATTTAAATTAAATATTGCCGATGGAATTACCGACGGAATAATTAAAAAATATTAATATTCAATTATCCGTCGGTAAATCCGTCGGTAACGCACCCCAATAAAAAACCTGAATTCCCTTATTTCACAAAAGACAGACCCATTTCTTATTATTCTTCTTCTTGTTGTTGTTCTTCTACTTGTTCTTCTTCTTCTTCTTCCTCACTATATGTAAAAAACATCATTAAGGTATGTCTTCTTCTTCTTCTTCACTATATGTAAAAAACATCATTTTTTATCTATTTCTTTCTCTTCTTTTCTCTCCTCATCTCCTTCTCTTTTCCTTCATGCTTGGGTATGTCTTCTTCTTCTTTCTTCTTTTATCCTCTTAGTTTTTTTTTAATTAATATGCTTAACGAAATTTTTTTTCTCTCCTTAGCTTCACTTGCAACTACATTAAGGTAAGATTTTTCTTTTTTTCTTCTTTTTTCATGATTTTTTTCACTATATTTGTTTTTTTATTTTATTTTTAATTGTTTTTGTTCTTAATAATTGTATAAATGTTGTTGTGAGATTTTTTTTTCCATATGAGATCAATTTTTAGTAGATTTATTTTTAGGATTTTTAAATTTTTAGCAATTGCAATTTCATTTTTTTCATATGAATTTTTTTAATTGAATTTATTTTTTTGTTTTATTTTTTTGTTGCAAATTTGTTTGAGTTGATTTTCTTATTCTTTTTTCCAAGCATTTTGAGTATATATTATACAATGTTAATTTATGTTAATTTAATTATTTTATAATTTTATAAAATGAATTTTTTTAAAATGTTTTTAAATAATTACCGACGGAAATTCCATCGGTAATTCCGTCGGTAAATCCGTTGGTAATAAAAAAATATTATTACCGAGGGATATATCAACAAAATGAAGCGGATAAATTTATTTTTTTTATTACCAACGGATTTACTGACGGACAAAAACTTACTGACGAAAGATTCACCGACGGAAATGCTCCGTCGGTAAATTTATAACCGATGGAATATGTGTCTTAAATCGACGGAAAAATTCCATAGGTAAAACTGTTAAATCTTGTAGTGATTGTCATTCCTAATTAGAATGAGAGAACTACTTCAATGAACACACGATCGAGTTCTTAAGGAGTTTCCAGGAACAAGAATTTGTAGAGGGTTAGGTGAATTGATTGAGTGGATCCATTTGAGGGATCGACGGGGAAAGTTTAGATTTACAAATGATGAAACCCTATGAATTTGGCTAATATATTTCATTACGGAAGGTCAATATTTTTCTTAACAGATAACATAAAGTGTGTGAATTGCAATGATTGAAACTATTCATGATGACCAGAACAGGTTATCTAGGGTACGTAGCATGCCCTGAAATCAGTGAGTAAAGAGATGGTTAGCTAGCATGGCCTGTGTGAACAAATTAAGCTTGAGATTGGGCAGCCATGGGGTTGAAAGAGTCATCATGATAGCAGATGGTTGCTTTTTGTATAGCTTCAGAATGCAAGATTACAATGATAATGGTGATCAGAGCTTGTTGATAAACATAATGATTCGGTTTGATCTGCAGTTTTCACATCATGCTGGAATCAGGATATATAGCTATAACTTGCAAATCAGAAGGCACCACCATGATTAAAGAGGGTTTGGGCCCTTATAACACAAACGTGCTCATTAATATTACCAATTAATATGACTTAATTATAACTTTACAAAATTCATATATATTTATATAATCCTTATGTTTTTTTTTATTCCTTTTTTAGTTTATTTATTTGAATGAATTACAAGAACTCTCTTGAGATATATATATTGTGAAATCACAAAGATTATTCAAAAATTCTCTTAATTATTATTTAAAAATGATAATGAAATTAAGAGCTTGAGAAATTAGAGAAAGATTATAAAAAAAATGGGACATGGTCAATATTTTCTAGTACATGAACAATATTGATTTCACTATTTTACTTCAATCAATTTTATTTTGAGCTTCTCTTTTAATGTTCATTATCTAATTTTTAATATTTCTTCAGTTTTTTTCTAAATTACTTTAAGATAACTGTGGATATAATATGAGGCTTTTTGTCAAAATTTTAATTTGTTTTTATGGTTTTTCTACTTTCATGATATCTCAGGGGTATTGTAATTTATCTCTTATATATTCTTTTTTATTTTAAAAAAATATAATAAAGAGAAGAGAAGTAAGTGGAATGGAAAGTTTTGATTGTTAAATAATATATTTATCTTATTTTATTTATTAAAGGTAGAATAGTATTTTCAGCTTAATCTATATATAAACTTTTTATATTTAGGTTAAAGTAAGAACAATAACGCAAATCAATTGAGGAGAATTCTATTTATTTTTATATTAATTGAATTGTTTTAACATTAATTAGAAAATGTTGTTTTTTTTTTTTTTGCTGGGGTTGGGGGAGTCTAAATTGAGGATGGCCAGTTCTAATCAATGAACTATTTAATTATTTTAATACTACATAAACTAATTAATTATTTTCAATAAAACTATAGGGACTAATTGAGGTAGATAATTAACTCCCAAGAATATTAATATTTATGAGGAGAAAACAACGATTACTCCTAGTTATGAAAGAAACTGCGACATGATTAGACTCTATCTTGGTGTGCATGAAATTAACGCACAGTCGTCAAAACCTGAAATCACGCAGTGAGATCATTGAGAAGAAATTAAAACCAAGCATCCATCTCCTGCTTCATAATAACTAAAGACTTGAACTTTGAGAAAATGCTTTATGACTCCAATGGAACACAAACTTCTTGTCTTCACTTTTCACGTGTCTTGTTCTCGTAACGGTACTGGTGATGGATAGCATTTTTTTCCTAGACAAAGGGAACAAAATAATTTTTCTTTTCTTTTTTACCAAAAAGCACAAAGGAAATAATTTGAAGAAGCCAAATAACTTTAATAGTTTTGTCCAACGTGAAATTAAAGAGCCATCACAGCTACAAACGGATAATAATACATGTAATTGTATGTTAGAGAATAATATAAATTATATTTTGAGATTTTATTTAATAATTTAAATTATTAGGTTGAGATGATTTTTTGATATAGTATCAGAGGCTTGATGACCAAATGATCACGAGTTCGAATCTCATCATCCCTGTTTATTTGATAAAAAAAATCAAGCACAAGATAATATAAGTTTGTGCAAGTTTCAAGCCCAAATAATTTTCACTTAAGAAGGTGTGTTAGGGAATAATATAAATCATATCTTAGAACCTCACCTAATAACTTAAGTTATTGAGTTGAGATGATTTTTTGACAGTAAGTTTTTTTTACGAAACTAGAAGCAAGAGTTAATAATTTTAAAATTGATTTGATTTGATGAATTTTTAGGAGAAATTTAGATTTTGATTCGGATAAAAATTTTAATTGAATTATACAAAATATTTAAATGGCTAAACTAAATTGATTTGATTAACTTTCCGAGTACCAACTATGGATAAGACTCGATCGAGACCCCACACCCCACATTCAGCTAGACAAAGAGGGTTGCCTAGGACTAACCCCATGCTGCTAGCAACAGCCAATAGGTAATTAAGTTGATACCAAACGGTAGAATTTACATAAGCTACGAATGAGGCTATGTTTGGAAAAAACTGTTTAAAATAGTGTTTCATTAAAATTTATTTATTTTTGTTTAAAATTAATTTTTATATATAATTTTATTTTTAAATTGTTTTAATATATTGATATTAAATATAATTTATTTCAAAAAAAATTATTTTAATATATTTTTAAACAAAAAATATTTTAAACTATCATTATTGCTAAAAAAAAAACACCTGGGTAGCCAGCGAATCATGGGATATAGGCGGCAGAGAACTCATAATTGATCCTTTCAGGACATTAGAACAGCAATGGCATTAATTCACTTTTATATGCATTATTATCATTGTAAGTCAAACGAGAGGTTGAATTATATTGATAGCACTCATGTTGTTAACTTCGTCAAGCCACTTGTATCTGTCATTCTCGTGGCCGGTTATTCACCTGCATCTATCATGGCCGGCCGGCCGGCCGGTACCACTAGCTAGAGTGTGTGCGTACCAACGTGACCTCAACAGAAGCTCCTCTGTGTATCTCACCACTTAGTTTAACCAATTTAATTCTTATATATGAACTATTTGAGACAATTTTAGTGTGAAAAAGACAGCTTCGATCATTCCCTTTCCCAATGGATGTAAAATATTGATACCAATTGCATGAAAATGAGAACTCATGGCAGCTAGCTGCTCTTCATTGCCCAGAAACAAGGATATTGGGGGGAACATTATTGCTATCTTGGAAAAAAAAAATATCAGTAAAATGTGAACAGTGCTTAGGGATCATGAAAAGATATGCCACTTGCTGTATATATAAGGTATTTGTGCATTTATCAATCACCACTCGATTGGTCGGTCATTGTTTTAGCATGAACAACTCCACCCCCTCCCCCCGCCCCCTATTGTAAAGCGTGAAAAACTAAGAACAATATTACGTTGCGGAGCTAGCTTGGAACAGTTTAAATCAAATTATGTTTTTTTTTAATTTAATTATTTTTTTTTAAATTATTTTTTTTATTTTAAACTGTTTTGATATGTTACTATAAAAAATAATTTTTTTAAAATAAAAATATATATTATTTTTATTTATTGTTTTTCAAACGAAAACAATTTGAAAAGCAACTGTTGCCACACTTGTAATTCTATATTGAAATGAATTCTTGAAGGAACAATTTAATATATATTATTTTGATTTATTATTTTTAAACAAAAAATACTATTCAGTAATTATTATCACACTCGTAATGCTATAATGAAATGAAGTCTTGGAAGAATAATTTAATATACATTATTTTGATTTATTATTTTCAAATAACAACTACCAAACTCATAATCCTATGTTAAAATGAATTCCTGGAAGAACAATTTAATTAGAGATAGCTCTATTTTTATAATTAGGGACATTATATTTTTATATTTTATATTTGATTAAGGTGCATGGGATTCAAATTTAGAACCTATATATACTTTTATTTTCATGATTCGGATTCTTTTAGACACGTTTTTTTTAATTACATCGATTATTTCATGATCCAATATTAAAAAAACAAAATAACAATAAGATTTTGTAGGCTAAAAGAAATCTAGAAGCTAATTGAGAATCTTAGTGGTTAATCTTATTAACAAGGGGTGGGGTTGCCTGAGCAACCATAAAATAAGTGTAAACCAAGGAAGTGGGGTATTTCTGGGGCGGTTTGTGGGACTAGAGGGGAGGCTGTGTTGTGTGCTTGCGTCCCTCGTACATTAATACACCACACAAAAATTTCAAACCCCTGTAATCATATCCTGTTTTGTGGTACTATAATAGATATTATTTTTAAAATATTTTGAAAAATATATTAAAATAATATTTTTTATTTTTTAAAAATTTATTTTAACATCAAAACGATAAAAAAAGACATAAAAAAATCTAAGTTTTTTCATAAACATTTTTAAAATACAACTTTAGGACAGGACAATAGAGAAATAGAAGGGTTAACCATGCCTGAAAATGACTTCAACAAACCTTCTAGAGAGGCTTATTATAGCTTTAGATTGAGATGATAATGACTAGACTTCGATTACAACCAAAGTTGTTTCTCTTTACTCCTTTTTCCCTTCATGAATATAAAATCTGTCAGACATAGATGATTTGATGATTCCTTGTCGAGTTTATTCCTTTTGTCCTTTTCTTGTTCCTGTTTATTATCAGGTATTTGTTTCCTTGTCTCTATACTACTAATATTTTGTTCCCAGCTACCCCCAGAGAGGAGTATATCATATTTTTATTTTTATTTAATTTACTTGGAACAATGTGTCCCATGAGAACAGATTACCTGATACAAAAAAATCCATTCAGTTTAGGGTTTTAGATTTGGAACAGTATTTCGTTTTTGTTTCTTCCTCGTAAAGTCCCCTCCCTGCAGTTTTCTTTGTTTGAACGCTAGAGAACATCCGCCTCGTGTGTTTTAAAGATCAAGGGAAAGTGACATGGAAGAGTCTGTATAACTCTATATCAAACATTTACTTATTACAAATATTTAGAATGTGGAGCATCTACATATAGAATGTAGAGCTCTTTAAGAGCTTTATTCAACTTGACAAATGCTTGGTGGGCATGAGGATGAGAGCACTTGTCTGGACACACCAAAAGTGACAGCTTCCAGTACCTAGGGAGATGCCGAGATGGTTCACCAAAAGTGACTTGGTTTCAATGATGAAACTTCATCAACTCACAAGACAGTAAACAGGAATGCAGCCAAAAAAGTTACTTGAATGCAACTTCCAGCTCTTGACACATTACCAATTATGCAAGCACTAGGATAGATTCTAACAAAAGGAAAAACAACTGGCAAAAGTGCAAGGCAGAAATGCTAACTGTACATCCAAACTGCAAAACCCACAATTCTCTGAATTACCTTTTCCATGCTTGTGCCATGAGAAAGACAGCTGAAAATGAAGACTTCAAAAGAGAAATACACAAAATGTTTAAAACAGTAACAGCATTGGAGGTCAGCAGCAAGATCAGGAGCATGAAGCACAATATATCAAAGAGATTAGGAGGAAATCATCTCCTTTGATTCTTAAAACTTCTTTCTACTTCTGAACTTATGGAAAACGGATGATGACAGAATGACCGGAGACTTTGAGTGGAAAACCATGAATAATAAAAGTATGTTGTCACACATAAGTGGAAAATCAGCTAAAATACGATAAAGATTGCATTACAGGTAAAATCAAGCACCTCTTCAAATCGCTCTGCTTCATTTGCTGATGCAGCTTCGGCAACAATAGCAGGTGGGGCAGGTCCTATAAGTAGTTCAGTATCTTCCTCCAACTCTTCTTCTTTGGAATTTTACATCTTAAACACCATACAGACAGCACATCAACTTACATTCAAACAGAGCAATCTTGCAATTATATGTCACCAGAGCTAATAAAAATGTAGAAACCAAAACATGTTATGCAAACACATCAAAAGGTCTAACAAAAGAAAGTATCTACTAAAGAAAACATTTCGTGAAAAACCTAAGCTCAGCTTGTGCTTCTGTTAGTTTTGCTGTAGCAGCAAGTAACTCAGCAGATGGCATTTCAAAGCCAATCACCCTGTAGTTAAATAAAAGAAAACCAATATAACACAACTATAAATGTTGTTTACCCTTTAAGGAAAAAAAAAAAACACAGATGGATAGAGAGTTCATGACTACTTGCATGGTAGAATTTAACAAATTCATCATCCTAGGATGTTGAAAAAGGATATAAGAGCACGTGGTTAAACTATACACCACACATCCAAAAAACAATTTTCTGAGACAAAAATCTCTGGAACCAACATCCCATCTTATGAAAGGCACGAAAAATAACTGTAATTACTTCGAAACAACATAAACATTTTTCCTTTGCCATCATTAAAGCCACTAGTTTTGAGATTTTTGCTAAAGAGGATTCTCAGATACCATAATACTAGCTTGCAACCCCTAGGCCTCTTAAGAGCCTCCCTCTGCAAAACAAGACTAGAGGGAATCTGTTCCAGCCAAATAAGGAAATGAAAAAATAACTAATCCCTTTGATTAGGATCATTGACATCTTTCATTAGTATAAAAATGAAATAGACATAGCAAAATTTTGGACCTAAGAGTGAAAGATAGAAAGTTGATCACCTTCTTCTAGGCGCAGAAGCATCATTTCTTGAAGATGGCATTGCCACATTATTGTCATTAGTTTCTTGTTTATGTTCCGTGTCTGGTGTTATAGAATCCACATCATTAGACGGAATAGAATGATCGAGCTGCTGCTCTTTGGGCTCTGCACAAGCTGAATCAGGGGTCCAACAACATCCAAATAAGGACGAACATTTGGAGGCAGCAAAAAAATCCTATCCCCATTTTCCTTGAGATTTAGCGAAATAAAAAGTTTATTCAAATGCTTGATCAAGGACCTTTCAGATATCCCTTTTATGTCAACAACTTGTCCATCATCAATTATTTGGAGAAGCTATAATATAAACAAAGATTTCCCAAAAGAAAAAACAAAATCAGTCCAAACTGAAGAGTTTCATATCTTCTAAAAAAAAATTCATAAAAATTTCCCTAACTCATAATTTCAGAACAAAAACCATTCTTCCCTACTAATCAGTATAATCAACCTAGAATTTACTTTACATATAACGCTACATTTTCTGTCTTAGAACATAATTCAGTGATAAAAGCTTCATATATATATATATATA
>Ga0307511_10001513_pt1 | contig 24597 bp, 9 predicted proteins | sample 13_EM_MG_FD_200266 | JGI IMG/M metagenome (GOLD analysis project Ga0307511, IMG submission 200266) | Populus trichocarpa ectomycorrhiza microbial communities from riparian zone in the Pacific Northwest, United States - 13_EM | ecosystem: Host-associated > Plants > Roots > Unclassified | place... | reverse complement strand
AAGTATAGTAAAGGAAATGAAAAGCATGAACAAGAGATTAATGAAAGCAAAACTTAAGTATTACAAAAATATAAAGAGAGAGCAAGAACATGATCTTGATATGAAGAACCAAGATTCCTAAATGAATAGCAAATGCCTCCTTTTATAGGCTAAAATTCAGAACTATTCATTTGGTAATTGATTATTGATGTAGTGGTCAACTATTGATTTAGTGGACTTGGTGGACAGCAGCACTCAAGCATTTTGGCTGGATAAATTGACTTTGATTCAATCCGAATTTGGCAAAGTGTTCCTCATGAAAATTGTTGGCAATCATCGTATCTTTCCACCCATAAAATTTCAGAACATTTGGATCACTAGAGCTCGAGATATGGCTAAAATACTGAGTAGTGCTGCTGGTGGACGTGGTGGATAGCCCTCAAGCTCTTGTCTGGATGCAATGTCATTGTTACCATCAGAATTTGAGCAGGTCTTCTTCATGAAAGTTGTTGGACATTGTCTTTTTCTTCCACCCACCAAATTTCACATCATTTGGCCTTCTAGAACTCCAGATATGGGTAAACGTTTGAGCAGTGTTTGGGCTGGATTGCAGGACAGATTCTGGCTTCTCTTTTGTGGCCAAATTTTAGATTTGAAAACGGCAGATTTGGGTCTTTCACATGAACATTGTAGGCCTATTTATTATCTTTCTATCCATATAAATTAAACTGAAATCCAAGATCTACAGCTCCAGATATGACCCAATAACTGAACAATGTTCCAATTTGAATTGAATCGGTATCTCCTTTCTAAGCTTCGTCTTTTCTTTGTCCTTTCACTTTCAATAGTTAATCACATCAATCAATCCTTTAAATTGTGAGATATGCCTGCATTTAAAATGAGCATTTACCATAAATTAAAGCTATCTTATATTATCAGACTTGTTATTATAAAACATGCTCTAGTTAAGGAGTTATTGATACTTCAAGTGCAAAATGATGATATAAAACCTTGATAAAAATGCACTTTTAAGTACTAATCAGTAGCATTAAGATGAAAATTTCTTTTTTCAAGGTAAAAATGATCTCGAGATGTATTTAGAGTGGGAGAACAAGATGTAGCTTATATTTTTTATTGTCATAACTATTTAAATGGTAAAAAGATTAAGCTTGTCGTAATTGAGTTCATGGACTATGTCATTGTGTGGTGGGATCAGCTTGTGTTGAGTCATAAAAGAAATCATGAGAGGCATGTTGAGACTTAGAAGGAGATGAAGAACATGTTTGGCAGTGTGGTAGCGGTTGCTTTTCAAATAACTTTTTGTGCCGAAATGCATGCAAAAAAAAATTAATTTTTTTAGGAACGCGGTTTGCACGGCGTTCCCAAACAGGTTCGAAGGCTATTACAAGGACGATTTATCTCTAATCATTATTATAAGGATTTATACTAAAAGTTGTAATGTTTAAGCCAGGTACAAAGAATGTTGATGACTACCATAAAGAGATGGAGATCACGATGGTTCATGCTAATTTAGTAGAGAATAGGGAGGCCATTATAGCTAGATTCTTAAATGGGATGAATCGCGAGATTGTGAATATTATGGAGTTGTAACACTATGTGGAGTTGGAGGATATGGTGCATATGACAACAAAAATCGAAAGACAGCTCAAGCGTAAAGGTGGTTCACATCCAAGCCAACTGTTAGGTTCTTTGTCACCTTGGAAACTTAATTTCAAGGCTAATATGGGGGGTTGCCCAATCTTCACCGAATATGGAGTAGATATCCGAGACTCCAAAAGAGAAAAGGAATATCTTCACCAATAGTAGAGGTAAAGTTAAAACTTGTATCTTATAATTATGACATAAAATGCTTTTATTGTTTTAAAGTTCGTCATATTGCTTCTTAGTGTATAAACAAATGAGGTATGGTTGTGAAAGAACATAGTGAGGTTGTGATCGATGAGGAGATTAGTGATGAGTAGGAAATGCCTTTGCTTGAGAATGCTAGTGATGATTGTGTTGAGTATCCGATTGAGGATAAAGCACTTGTGGTGAAACAAACACTGGATTTGTAAGCTAAGTTGGGAGATTTGGAGGAGCAATGAGATGACATCTTTCATATGAGGTGTCATATTCATGATAAGGTATGCAATATGATCATTGATAATAAGAGTTGCATTAATATGACTATTACTGATTTGGTGGATAAATTGAACTTGCATATTATAAAACACCTTGTCCCAAATAAATTGTAGTGGTATGATTGTGGAGAGGTGAAAGTGCTTAAACAGATTTTAGTTATATTTTCTATTAAAAGTATTATGATGAGGGGTTATGTGATGTTGTGCCTATGTATGCTAGTCATTTGTTGTTGGGTAGGCCTTGGAAATATGATCGGAAAGTTATGCATGACGAGTTTAAGAATAGAACTTTTTTTTTTGTGAAAGATAAAAAGTCTATAATTCTTATTTCTTTAACACCTAAGCAGGTTTATGAGCATCGATTGAAGCTTAAAAAGGAGAATATTACTGAAAATGAGAGTATATATATATGAAGGAAAGGTTTATTCATAATATTTCTTTACTAACAAGATTATGCATGGTTTTAATGGTGATCCTTTGTTTTAGGTTGATGGTGGTTTGTTTCCTTTAAAAGGTGTTATTCATGTTATAGATTCAATGATGAATCATCTTTAAAAGAGAGGGAATAGTATGATCCAAGAAAAGGTTGAGCAAGGAAATTCATATTCTAGTGTAATTTTGCCTAGTAACTGGTTTTACACTATTGAGCATAACTATCAATCTGCCAGTTGGATCAGGCTTAAATAGAAATTCATGTATATATTATTCTGTATTAGGTTATAATTTTAGGTTAATTGGAGTTTAGGAAGGTCTTACGATACAGGTCAGCAGATGCAATGTGGATTTTGTTATTTGTTGTCTTATGACTTGTAGACTTCCTATTAGAAGATAAATCTTTTTAATGCAAAATTATCTCTTAGATTTCTAATTTGAGGTTTGAATAAAGTATGCAACTTGACACAACAAGAACCTTGTCTTGAAGAGCCAAAATTATAACTAAAGCTGTATGCAATTGATCACCCCCATCTTATGCCTATAAGGAGAAGAAGTATAAATCACAATGAAATTGATTAATCCTTCAAAAAGTTTGTAAGTTCAACCAATAATTTAGTATAAGAATCACTTAACCACTCAAAAAGAAAAAAGCACATAATATGAGGTAACTTGTAGATACAAATTCATCAACTGAATAAAAATCCTTACATAAGAGTATTTATATGTAAACCCTAAAACTAATGGGTCAAACATGCATCCAATTTAAATAAAACTCAAACTAATTAAAATAAGGTTTAAAATAATAAAAATAAAAAATAGTCTAAAATTATTTTTCACCATTTACTGCATATGATAGTTAAAAATACCCAAGAGAAGTAATTGTTGAAGAATCTTCATTAAACAAAAGCCTATTGCCTTGTAAAATAAGAATTAGTTTCGAGTTAATTAATTTTTCTTGTTTGATATGAAATTCTTATAAAATAAATAATCCAAAGGTTGCCACATAAGTTTCCAATAGCATTAAAGGCAACTTATAGTGAATGGAATCTATAACTCTTAAGCAAACAATGTCTTTTTTTTTTTTTTTTGCACTTTGCTGGTAGATTAGAGGCCCAACTTCAAATACAATGTTTTCTCTCATCCGAATGAATTAGTGGGCCTACCATATATAATTAGAAAGGACAGATGTCTAGTTCCCAACCCAATTAGAATCGCATCCAAACTCCTCTTATAGCTTCTGATATAATCTAAAAAGTAGAAAAAAGTCTAGACTAGATTTGAACTTTTTTAACCCAAGCCTCTTAACTGAACTCATTGAACTCCTCTTGGATCTACTTTATTTTAGGCCTTGTAATAGACCCAATGGACACTTGTAATTTATCATTTGATGTCATAGGCAGGATTGCATCACTTTTCTTCATAATGCAAGGATATTTAGTAATTTATTTTTTGGAGTTTCCTAGTTCTCTAGAGATTTTTAATTGGCAACAACATAGTTTTTAAGTTTGATAAAGATTTCTTAATGTTTCAAAATTTTTTTCTTACAAGATTCTTTATTTATCCTAGTTATATAGGGAAATGAGGGCTGAAGTATTTAATGGCATATTACTTTTGGGTTTACTTCTTTGTATTAATCTGACTTATTTTAAGGTTTTATTTGTTTTTTTTATTCCATTAGTTAAATATTTACTTTCGGTTTAGAGTTTGTGTTTTAGTTTAGGTTAGTTTTAGTCTAGAATCATTGTTTTATAACTTTTTTAGGTATTAAGCTTGTGCTAGCTGATTATTAGCCTGAGCCCATTAGTTTGCAACTCAAAAAGGGTAAACTAAGATTATTTAGGAGGACTATATATTGTTTTCTTTGCTGCAAAATTCAGCAGCCATTATGTTTTGAATAAACTTGTGTTTTGTGTGATGCAACACTTTTTTTATTTATTGGGACATAGATCAACAATTGACTTATCAAGGTATAACTGACCTTGTAACATCTTCGCTTACTTCAGGTTCTTGTTTCGCTATAAAAACGGGTCGAAGTTCTTTTCTAATACCTTTGGTTCTTAGTTATAGTGTAACAACCCTAACTTTCAAATACAATTTCCATATGATTTCCTTTTTGACAATTTAAAAAACAAGGTAAATTTTTTTATGACAGTCTACTGTCACTTTAATGGTTGACTAGATTAATTGGGTCCAACTATTTAGTCGACCGATTCCTCTAATAATTCTCAGATTTCTCTTACTAGATGATCAAATGGTCGACCAGTTCTATCGATTGATTGAGTAGTAACACTTTTAATTGTTCATTCCATCAAGCGGTCGATTGGATCAATTAACAAACCCAATCAGTCAATTGGTTGGAGTAGAATCATACATTTTTATTATTTTTCCTTTCATTCATTTATTAACTTTTAGTGAAGCATTTATTTTTTTATGAATTGACAATATTTCTACCAAACCTTCAGCAGTGTTTTCTCTACCTTTGAACCATACCAAGTTACCAACAACTTTTTTGATATCACAATTCACATCACAATCATAGTTTAACCATCCTAGGCTTTATCTCACATCATAATATCAGCGAAATAAAAAAGATCTAATCCTAATATCAAACATATCATATTTCATAATTCAATTTTCACAATTAATAAACAAATACAATACGTTAGACAAATTCATATGGAAACATAATAAAATAAATCTATGCATTCGTAATCCTAATGTACTAAAAGAATTCATAATATTAGAAAAGCCTAATAAGGAATTCTTATCAAAAGTAATACAAATATCATAAATCTTGACATTATTTACACACGTAAATTTACATTACAAAAGGATTAATATTTCAAAATTCAATCTACTTTATAGTCTTATTGAATCATTTTGCTAAGTCATATGTTCTGGTTATTCTAAAACTGATGCTACTAGCCCATTACCGAGCATAATCCTAGTTACTAGTTAACATATTTCAACACCCAATTACCAGGTACTAGTCTCATCACTGGTTAACTAGTTCCATTACCTATTACCAGACACTAGCTCTATTACAGGATTACTAGTTCCACTATCCATTTCCGGGCACTAGCTTCATTATAGGATAGCTAATTCCACTGCCCCTTACTGAGCACTAGCTTCATTATCAGATAACTAGTTTTTTCATCCAATACTGGACACTAGTCTCATTATCAGATAACTAGTTTCACTCATATCAATTAATATTAAAGAAGAAACATACCACATTTATTAAAATTGTAGTTATTTAATTTGATATAAATGTATCAATATGTCAAGTACCTACGTGGAGCATGTGCTCATAATGGTATCCCCTTCTGCTATCCTAAACTGTCAATCTCATTTGTTCCAACAGGAAACATCATCATTATAAATACTTCAACTATCATTGAAATTCCACTTCAATTCTCATTAAATCCAAAATTTTCACTTTAATAACAAGGAAATCTTACAATTTCCTACACCCATGTATTTTTCATAACCATAGTTACCTTTAAAGATTTATTCACTTAATTCTTCAATCTATATGAAATTTAATTTCACACTGAATCATTAATCTCGCACACGCGCGCGTGTGTAATGCTCAACACAATTTTCATATAAAATTTTTAGATTAACAATTTTGTCCATATCCATACTAGTTTAATCCAACTCTTCTTTACGGGAGATATGTATTTTCCTTCAACTTTTCTTATAACTATCTCACATTACTCATTTATTTTCATTGTCTTTTGAATAATATGCTTTCATTTTATGAATAAATACCAACACATCATCACTTATCTCAAGTTTATATGTTTCACAAATAACTTTACATTACAACCTCATTAACATCAACAATCACATGCATGAAGTTAAATCATCCTTTTTTCCAATTTTTATCAATTATTAACTTCAACATCAACTATAATCTATAAGATTCATCATCAAATCACTTAGTTCCTTAATCCACACACACACACACACACACAAACGTGTGTGTATGGTGTCAACCTTGATAGCCCATTTTTTTTTTTTTTTTATCTCTCTGTTTTTTTTTCCATCATTACTTACACATAATCACATATTTTACTTTGCAAATTCTTTAAGTATCCTAAATCATATTACATCAAAATGCCATAACAAATAAATATAGCATCATTTTTGTGAACAACATTATCCACATGATAATAATTCACATTAATTCTATATAATTACAAAACATTAAAGAGTTTCAAACACATCTTCCATTCTCTTCCTATTGGTCGGCCTCACTCTTTCTCTTTCCACCATGATTCTTTCTTCCTATCATCATGATTCAACATCAAACAAAACATTTTCCATCCTAATTGCCTTAATTTTAACAATTTCTCTAATTTATACTAAGAATCCTAATTTGATTTTACTAGGATTTTGATCAAAATCAATTAACTTTTGTTCAAATTGGTATGGATAGGTTCTAAACACTTTACCTAGTAATAATATGAACTTCAAAAGCTACTCGTTGAAATTTTCTCAAGCTTCTTCCCACCTCCTTTTATTTCTTCACTTTCTCTCTCTAATATCAACTTTCCCTCTCTCCATTCTCCTTTTATCTCTAGTGTTTAAGTGTTTCCCTTACTTTAATCCACTCTCCCACTCATATATCACCAATTCCTTTAGAAAGTTTTCATGAAATAAAAAAAAAGAAAAATTAAAACTCTCTCCCTCCGATGGATGCAAACAATCAGCCTTATAATGGAAGGAAGAGAGAAAAAAAAATTATTATTTCAATTACCCAATTGCCTTTACTTAATTTATTTATCTTATATTTGGGTAATAATCCTAACTTCTTGTATAATTTCATGTAGAAACTTTCATCTAATTGCCTGAAACAACATTCCCTTTAAAAATATTTATTTATTTATTTACTTCACATTTTTATCTTTCATTGTTAGTTCCTCCATTCAAATAATTCATATATAGCAATTTATTTCCAATATCAAAGATCCTTAATACTTTATATCGTAAATAATCATTTTGATTCATCCAAATAATTATCATTTCTCATTTATTCATTCAGAATTTTCATAAAATTTCTAAACTATCCTGGAGTTTATATACAAGGTTATCTATAGGTCAAGGTTTTTATTCAAACTTGAATTTCAATTTTCTTGGGTTATTTATTTACTTCGTTGTAGGTTTCTATATTTTTATATCCACGAGGTTCACATCTAAGCCTTAAACAATTAAATAACTTAACTAAGCAAGTAGAGCCTAGGTTTCAAAGAATAGGAAAGATCTAAACAATCAGACAATCACCTTGAAACCAACTGTAATATTATCAAGTATGAAAAAACATGGTTTGCGTTTTATTGATAGCAGGAAAAATAAATTTAAAAGAAAGATATAAATAAACCATGATCAATAAAAAAAAAAAGACTGAAAATAACACATGATCAATCACCAACTACGCAAATGCGAAGAGTCACGATAAAACATCACCTACAATAACTAAATTCCCACTTGATAATCTATACAAACTTTAAACACTATACTAAAAAAAAAAAAATTTAATCTTTTTAGCTAGCTAGGATCACACCTCCTTGAAAAGAAAATAAAAAATCTAAAAAAAATAAAATCACAACAATCAAACAACAATACAAGAATTAAATACCAAAAATACACCCAAGAGGCAAGACAAAGAAACATGAAAAACTTAGACAAGTTAATCTCTAAACAACGCAGTAATAATTGCAACATAACAGTAACAGAATAAAACCCGAAAACCATATATAAGATAAAACTAAGAATCAATGTAAGTAAAATTATTTTTTCTATCAAATTAGATACTTATTTTTTTATTGTTATTTTTTTCACTTTGAAAAATTTTATAAATTTTATTTATTTATTTAATCCTTCAACATTAAATTGGGTGGGAATCTAACTTTTTAATCGAGTTCGGGTCTGGAATTTCATGAGTTGTGGGTTTAGGGGATTAACCCGTGTTTAGAAAATTTGTCTGCATTTGGTTGATTTTTTTTTTAAAACTCATGTTTTCTTAGTTTTATTTCTCAGCATTTATTTAATTAGAGATTGAGTTCTGTTAATTGTTTTATTTGTTTTTTATATGATTTTTCACTGATTTTAAAAATAACTCAATTTTTCTTAAATATTTTGATTTGTCATTATTTTTAAAATTTAATTTTTTAAAAAATATTTAATTTTTTTAATTATATTAAATTAATTGATTAAATATAAGCATAAAATAGTCACTTTATGATATTTTAAAAAATAAAATAAAAAATCTTTTATTGGGTAGACATTGTTTTATTGACACAAATAATTGTTTGATTAAATAAAAAATTTATTTAAATAAACAAAGCTATTAAATATAATTGAGTATATTCTTCGTGTTACAAGATCAAATATTTTGACTTATATTTATTTTTTAATTTTTTAATTTAGTTTTATTTATTATTAATATTTTTGTATATTTACTTATACAGATGATTTTTTTTATTTAATTAAATTTATATAAAATTTTTTTTATTTTTTATTAAATTCTTTTTAATATATATATTTTTATCGGAAACAAAACTATTCAACTCGTAACAGAGAGGCATCGAATAGCTATAAATGATTTATTACGGGCATAATTTTGAAACCCGACCTGGCCTGTCGAGTCGACCTGGGACTGGAACCGGGTCGGGTTTAAGAAAAAATAGGGAAATGAAAAACCCGGGATGAGCCGGTTGACCCAGCAAGACCTGGTCAAAAACTCAGTTACAACTCGTTGAATTTTTTTTTTTACTAAAATAATATTATTTTGATTTTTTTAAAAAAAATAAATTAACTCGAGCGACCCGATCAAAATTCAGAACCCGTACCTGGGCCGGATTTAAAAACTAACCGGTGCCAATTCACTGTTTCTAAATCCTATTCGTCTTTCAATGGCGCTTGCGTAATTTGGACTTATCCGTATCAGTTGCAAGACAATTTATTACATCACCCACGTGAAATTTGACAGAAGCTCTCCTAACGGCCACACATGGCCTGCTTCACCTCTAACATTCTGCAGCAAAAGCATGTACTCTCAATCACTCTCTGTAAGTATCCATCGCCATCTCTTCATGCTTGCAAATTTCACTTTTTATCTCACATTCCTGGTTCCTCACCTCCCAAGCACACACCACTTCTTGTAGCTACAACACTTGCTAGTAACATACTACATGCAAAGTTATCTGCAACTGACCATGATAGTCCAACCAAAACCATTAATTCAAGAACCAGAAAGGAAAATAATGCATTGGGGTTCCCTTCTTCAAGAAGAATAGCTAAAAGGGTAGAGAGAAAACATGTCAAAAACCTTACTACTTCTGTAGTTGACGAGAAGACTGAGAAGCGGTTTTCGAAGGATAGAAATACAAGAAAGAATATGGGTTTTAGAGAAAGTACAGGAATGGGTTCTGAGAATTGTACTAAAGATGGGAAAAAGGGCATTAGATTTTTGGCAACTATGGACAATCAAGGAGTATGTGGTGAAATGGAGAGTAGAACAAAAAACGGTAGTGATATTCAAGTTATTAAAGTGGACAAAATTGGAAAAGGGTCTAAACAAGACAAGGTTGATTCATCAGAACACAAGTTACGAGTTAGGTTGGATATGTGCTCGAAAAGAGGAGATGTGATAGCTGCAATTCAATTATATGATTTGGCTCAGAGAGAAGGAATCAAGATGGGGCAGTATCATTATGCTGTACTTTTGTATCTTTGTTCCTCTGCTGCTGTTGGTGGTGTTCAACCAGCTAAAAGCGGGAGTGAGAGTGGTGGGCGAGCCATCGATTCATTAGATGTGTCTAATGAAGTTTCGAATGTAAAATTTCAGGAGTTGAGTGAATTAAGGGATGAGGATGATAGAAAAGTTGATGCTACTGAATTGCATATTCGTGTTTCCAACAATAGGAAGAAATTAGTCGATGCTGATAGAGAACCTGGAAGTATAGCTGAAATGGAGTTGAATCATGGCAGTACGTTTGGTAATTTAGATGACAAGGAAAGTTTGGTCCAGTTTTTCAATGAGTGTAACAAGCTAAACTTTCAACACTTGGATGGACGGCCTTCACATGGAAAGGATAAAGATGTCAATATACATGGCAATCATGAAATTCAGTTCAGCGAAGATGTCAAGAAGTATGCACTTCAAAGGGGCTGTGAGATCTTTGAGAAAATGTGCAAGGAAAAGGTCCCAATAAATGAAGCAACCTTGACAGCTGTGGCAAGAATGGCGATGTCAATTGGTAATGGTGATCTGGCCTTTGAAATGGTGAAACAGATGGACGCATTGGGGATAAATCCTAAATTGCGGTCCTATGGACCTGCTCTATCTGCGTTTTGCAGTAGTGGAGACATCGACAAAGCATTTTATGTAGAGAAGCACATGTTGGAACATGGTGTTTATCCAGAGGAGCCTGAATTGAAGGCACTCTTAAGAGTAAGTGTAGAAGGTGGTAAAGGTGACAAGGTTTATTATTTGCTACATAAACTACGAAGAATTGTAAGGAGGGTCTCACCCTCTACTGCAGGCATAATTGTTAGATGGTTTAACAGCAAGGCAGCTTCAAGAGTGGGAAAAACAAAATGGGACGTTAAAGAAGCAATTGAAAATGGAGGTGGAGGTTGGCATGGGCAAGGTTGGCTGGGTAAGGGAAAGTGGACTGTTTCTTGTACATCTGTTGGGCTGGATGGAATTTGCAAGTACTGTGGACAGAAATTGACCACAATTGACCTTGATGCTGTTGAAACAGAGAAATTTGCCGAATCAGTTGCTTCTATTGCCATAAAACGTGACAGAGATTCAAGCTTTCAAAGATTTCAAGTATGTTAAACCCCTGAGTATTGCTTATAACATTGTTATGGTAAGATGAATGGGATAATTAAGGAGTGATTTCATCTGTAATCATTGTTGCTTTTTGCAGAAATGGCTTGATTACTATGGACCTTTTGAAGCAGTGATAGACGGAGCAAATGCTGGTATTTACAACCAGGGAAGGTTCATGCCATCAAAGGTATACTGTCAGTCGGCTTAGATGGACAAGACTAACAAGGAATTCAACAATCTATTTTTTCTGTTGATTGGGTGAGTGGCTGGCTGCAGATCAATGCTGTTGTTAATGGTATACGTCAGAAGCTTCCTTCAAAAAAATGGCCACTCATTGTTCTGCATAACAAGCGAATCACTGGACGCAAGATGGATGGACCGGTAAATAAAGCTTTCATTGAAAAGTGGAAAAATGCTGATGCACTTTATGCAACACCCACTGGATCAAATGATGATTGGTGAGGGCTTTATGCACAGGAATAGTCAAATAATTTTACCATACACAAGTTATCTTCTGCTGAAAATTTCTTTAAATATGCAACTAGCATATGAAGTACTGGAGGTAAATAACTTGTGATTCAGGTACTGGTTGTATGCAGCTATAAAGTTCAAGTGTTTAATTGTGACCAATGACGAGATGAGAGACCATACATTTCATCTTCTAGGAAACGACTTCTTCCCTAGATGGAAAGAAAGGCATCAGGTAAGTAGAGTTCCTCAGAAGTTCACCACTGTTAACCAGCCCCTCCTTGTGTTGTAAATGTGATTGCTTCCACAATCTATCTTTCTGGTTCAAATGTTGTTTTTGCAAGTATTAAGGACTCGATATCGCATGTTGTGATTTGCCACCGGTGATGCTCCGTTTTCTTATATCATAACATTGCAACTTTTCTTCCTAAGGTGCATTTCAGATTTACTGATGCTGGTCCAGATTTTGACATGCCTCCGCCTTGCTCTGTTGTAATTCAGGTGAGAGAACTAATGAGCTCTTTGCCAAATATTTTCCAATCTATTTGAATATGAAGAGTGAAAGAACAAGAACTAGTGTCTATTTATGCTATCCTGCAATGTAAGTGTCATACACTGAAAGTTGGTGAGTTAAATGTGTTGTGTTTCTCGAAACATGTTAGACAAATTTAGAGTTATTTGATTTTGTTTTTGCTTTGAATTTTATTTCAAGATTGGGTTGTCACAAACCACAAGTCATACAAATATCCGACCTCTAACCGCAATCCACACGAACCACCAGTGAAAAATCTCATAAGTCTTTTTAGGAGGGAGAGATTGTTGTTCATGAGAGTGCTAGCTCTTTTCTTTTGTGTTTTAGGTGTTTACATATTGTATTCTTTTTATTCTTTTCTTCTTTATGCTTAGAAAATAAGAGGTATAATATTCGATTTATAGGAAAATCTAAAAACTCTATAAATGACAAAATATCAATTTGTCTCTTAAATAATATCACATATATTATTTTAGGCTAGTTTTAGAAATTTATTCAATCAAGTCCTTACTTGATTGTTTCTAGGTCTAGAACTGTAATCCTCTGTATTAATTATATTTTAGTCCTTAATTTTTAAAATTTATTTACAATCAAGTCACGCTTGATTAATAATCTCTTTTTAATCTTTAACAAATGATTCTTATGTATATGATCCATTAGGTTCCCCAATAAATTGGCTCACATATAATTTATAATTCTAAATAAAATAAGATTAAATAAATTAAACAATTTAATTTATTATCAATTCAATAATTGATTGATTTATATTTGAAGATCAAGTACAATATCTAGCAACTTGTCATGATCCCTCAAAAATTAGAAAAGTCATACGTGATTTGACTTAACCTTTCAGTGACTAGTTTCTCTGTGTATTTATTATCCCTTCATCATGAATGCTTCAATTTAAACATTATAGCAAAAAATATATCTGTTTTGTTAAATCGTTTTAGTTCTCAACATTATTGAAATTCTTTTCAAAACACATTCCTCATTGTTCAAGGATTTTACAATCAATACTATTTGAGAACAAATGGAATATTTTCTTTAATTCATCTAAGGTGATGAATCTTTTCTTGATTACTTAAATACCTTCATATAGTTTATGTTATACCCAATATTTGCTCATTTGTTACTTGATTTGGACAATATATGGTCAGGATCAAATCATAACACTTTCTATATAAGATAACATAATGATTTGAAGCCTAATAATCACTTACATAACTATCATGAGAACATTTCCATAGACATACATGATCTCTACATATGAAATTTTATTGTCGGTAGAGGCATGCCGTCTAACTAGAAAAGAACATAATATGCACAACTCTAATTAATGTTCAATTTTAATAGAACATTGTCCATAAATATTTAAGAACATGCTTTGATGCAATAAGAATTTCATAATTATAATTTTATAATTTCATTTGCAAAATATTTTTTGTCTCATGAATTTTATCTTTACTCTATATTTATTAATTAAATATTAGATTCATTAATTAAATATAAATTATTATTAAAGATAATAAAAGTTTTTATTAATAATAAATATGTTTTATACGAGGAATGCACATATAACTAACTGAGGTGAGGTATATTCACTAACAAAATAGTCTGTCATGTGCACTTGGTATAAAATCTAACAGGAATCAGAAAAAGGTCACTGGCATATTCCAATTGAAGGCGAAGGCGAAGGCGAAGCAGAAAGAGAATGGTTATGCATTACACGGGCTGACTCGCGAACAACAAGACATTCTATCACCACCACGCCTGGAGGTATGACAACTTTACAAGCCAATCATTTAATGGTTTCAAATCCAAATATTTATGTTGGTGAAGTGTTTTTTTTTTTTTTGCCTTTGAGTTTTAGACACACATTTAAGTGCTTAGCTGTCCTAAGGTTCATTTGATTAGAAAATATACTTATGATAATGGGAAAAACCAGGCACATTTCGAGTGGCGTTTCTCAGTATGGAATGTCCAAATACCACCAAGCATGCAGAGGAAACTTTTGGTCAAGTATTTGGCAATGCTCCTCCACATAGCTTTAATGAAAGAACGCCTGTATTGGTGATGGTGATGGACATCAGCCATCAAGGCTTAGAATCATACATGATGTATGCTGAGCATTTCTAACGTAGATGGAAACAACACAAGAACAACAGCACATCGGGCGTATAGATACAAGATTTTAAAAGAAAATCACATGGAAACTATAATTCATAATTTTATTACTCTATTTTTTTTTCGTTTGATCTTTTAAAATACAAGCTAAACGATTCTATTTATACAAGGAAAAAAGTCTTAAATAAAACTAGAAAAGTTCTATATTTGAGAAAATTTCTCACCTCAATCTCCCTCCAATTATAAGCATTTGACCTGGCCAAATTCTTGTTACATTTTCATTCATTTAACTTGTGTTTCCACTGCTCATCTGCCTGATCGCTAATAAAATATAAAGCTACTGAAGTCTTGAACTTTTCCAAATAAAAAAGTTTTCACAAGTTTTATTATCTATGATTGATTTTATTTATTTTTAGTTTGCATCACTTTTCAAAGCCAAGTCAATGCATATTGAATTATCATATTCATTAATAACATCCTCAGTTCCCCTGTATTGAATAGGATCACAATCTGTTGGACATGGTAAGAAGCAAGCAAGGTCCTCCATGCAGACTAGAGTTGCGATAAAGCCAGATCGCTTAAAACATAACATCCCCGACAACATACGAAAGCCACCTCAAGACTACAAGAATCTCAAAGATATTCTTGCAGCATCAGGGTTCCCAGATCATCGCACTGTTCTATCAGAAATTGAGACAGCAGAGGAACTTGGAGACACTGTTATTGACTTCCAGATATAAAGTTAATGGCTCTCTCGTTGATCTTCAACAATTCAAATATTCTTCAATAATTTTGAAGCACGGATCGTGTAGCTGCAAGTAGCTTGCCATACCACATTGCGGCAAAGCGCTCTTCTCCGGCGGGTTACTTCATCAAATATTACCAATCAAAGTGCAGCCATTTATATTAATTGATTGGTTTATTGAGTAACTAATAAATTCTTGAATGACCCTTTGGAATTGTCAAAGCTATTAATGCATTTGCTTCCAACAGGTTTTTTTTTTCTTAATATAGTTCTTTTCAAAATTGAAATTCGTCCGGGTGGACAATCTTAGGTAGACAGGCACATGCCTAATATGTTAGTTAGGTTCTCGGAATTGCTATAACTAGGTTAATGCATGTGTTACGCTACAGGTATTAGTAGAAAAAATTGAACATAAAAAAAACCTGTTTGAGCTCTATGAAACTTTTTAGTATTATCGTTAAACTTGATTTAATAAGTTAAATCTAAAACTTTTGACACAAGTTCTTGCATGGCCTGTATTTTAAATTAAATTGTGTAGAAGTTGTCTTAAAGTGATTTAATAGATTTACTGAGTTCAAAAGCAACAAAACGATTGGTAAAAACATGATTTAACTTTTTAAAAAAATCAAGATAATATATTGGATTGACCTGGTCTCGTGGCCTAACCCGTAAAATCCGCGACCAGGGTTATGGATCCCATTAGGCTTATTAATTTTTTAAAAAAATATTTTTGAGTTAATTATATGATATAAAAAGTAGACGCTTGCAAAATTAAGCACCAATCAAATATCATGACCTTTATTTAAGACTACAATAACCCTATAAAAAGCAAACCAAAATAAATCATGAAGATCAATTAAAAATCAATCAAATGTTAAATGGTCAAATCGAAAGAAAAAATCAATAAAAATGGCAAAACTCAATTTTGACCTCCTCGTTTCGATCATAATTTAAAAAAATATATAAAAAATCAAAAAAAAATTCAATGCAATTCGACAAAGTTCTAGTAATTTTGTAATTTTTAACTATTTCTCTATCATTTTTATATTAATGAATTAAAAGAAAAACAAAAAATTTGTGAGATAAACGATAATCAAGCAAGGAGAGAGGGACCAAAATGAACACAAGTTTTGACCACTACTCCAAGCAACTGATGGTTTGACTTTAAAAAATAATTTAACATGACATTTTTTTTATAAAAAAAATATTGAGATGTTGACATAAAACATACGTAAAATGGATATACAAACACACACATAACAAAAGAGATTCAATAACCAAATACTAGAAATATAATCATATCATTTAGTACATTTCAATATGAAGTTATTAACACAATTTTAAGTATTCATAGTACATAAAATAAGTACCTAACAAAATTATAAATAGTGAAACGACACGATCAGTGCTAACCCACTTCGTGACACAGACCAGCAACATATATATCATTATAAGAGTTATTAGTCGTCAAGAAGACTTATGCTCATGATTTTTCATGAGGGAAATGAATCATTATGTTTATTAGCACTTTTAACACTCTTGCTCAAAACATTCAACTCAATTTCAATAATACCTCAACTCATATGACAATATTCGTGCACATCATTGCAACTAAAATAACATTACAAAATTAATAATATGTATGTGGTTTCCATAAAGGAAATGGTGTTTATCCAAAATTCTTTTAACATTGATTACATATACATATTGAATTACGCACTAATTGTCGTGGTGTCTAAATTCATACTTGTCACTTTCAATGCTAACTTTACGATGAATTACATAAAGCATTTAAATCTAAGGTTGTCAACTACACGTCACTAAGTAGCAACTCATTTTCTTGATTTTTTATTCCCCAATCAATAATTAATATTTCATTTCCTTAGTTATTGATCTTGGGTACAATCCTTGAAGTAACCACATGTATTAATCTCATGTTTACACATTTCATCACCGCTTAACATAATTTGTTTGTAACATTACCATATTTTCTATTTTCTAGGTATCATAATTGTTTATTACATTATCACCCTATTAACATTTGTTTTGACTTAGTAGTACATCAAACGATATTAAATCTTAAGTTGTCAATCAACCCCGTTGTCAATCAACCCCCCTATCATATACACTTTTAAGCATTGATTAATCGTCTTACACAATGGTTTTCATTATACAATTAAGGATAGTTTCAATGGTTTCCATTATTTGAAAACAACAACACCATGGTTTCCACTCATTGGAAATAACGACACAATGATCTTCATTCAAAAATAAAGACAACCACATGAATTTTCTTTTTATTAGGAACAACTAGGAAGTAACTTTTATTGCCTGTGATTTAATTTAAAAGACTTATCAACTTAAATAGAAGTATAGGGAAAGGAGAACCTACATCATCATTCTATGATTAACTAAATCATACTTCACTTCCTTGGTCATCGTTCTTTTGGGCAACTAAACATCAAAAGTTGTCATATCTTTAGTCACCGATACTACGGTCATTAAGTATTATTCATTTCTTATCTTTAGTCATTAGTACTATGGTTACTAAGTATCATTTCATATCTTATCCTTAGTCACCGACACTACAGCCACTAAGTGCCATTCTTTTCTCATCCTTAGTTGCTGATACTATGACCATTATCTGGTCACCCCCTCGCAGATGTCAATAATTCTGACAACCCATTTGATTGCCAACAAATCTGGCTACTAATAACTTTCTACCGAGTCTATCTTTAATATTTTACTTCACATCTTCATGCAACCTTATGCCGTAATATTTTATTTGAGCTATGTTCAACACACAACTAATGACATGTATTCTGATTGTGAATAATACATTATACTCTTTATTTCATCGTATCAGCAAATGCTTTCAAATGAGATGGTTTGCAACACTCATTACTGGTGATCCTAGTATGAACCTCATTAACCGGAGTTAACCTCATCCCTTACTACTAGTTATCCAACATGGATATTATTAGCCAAAGCTAATCTTTAATGCTTATTCTCAGCTATCCAACATGGATGCCATTAGCCAAAGCTAATCTCATCATTCATTCCTAGCTATCCAACATGGATACCATTAGCCAAAGCTAAACTTAACATTCTTTAGAATTCATGAATAAATTAAGCAATTGAATTTGGATAACAATATTATACAAGAGTACTTCGAGAATTTAATAGAATTAGATGAAGGTGGAAATTACCTACCTAATTTAAGTATTTCATCAAATTTCTCATGCACAATCTCATCCCATTCCAAACATTTACCATGCCCATACAATCTATATTCATTGTCTCATCGTATCTAATTTAAATTCACAATCACATTAACACAAAGTTTTCATCATATCCAATTCCATTCACAAGAACATTGGTACACAATTTCATCAAATACAATATCAATTCACAATTACGTCATAACATAGAATTTCTGAAATTCATAAATTAAAATTGTATTAATTCTAAAATGATAAGGTGTTAAGCACCCACCTCAATCTTGTGCATGTGTTGCTTCTCCCTGCTATTATCCGATCCCCTCAGCCTCTTTTGTACCACCAAAGATACATTTATCATCAATAATGCGACCAACATTAACATTTTATTTCAATTCTCATTCAATCATCATTTTTATTCAAACAATTAGCAAGGAAAATCCTTAAAATTCCTTACACATACACATTTTCCATGTTCATAATTATTATTATCGATCCAAATGTTAGAACCCTCAATCAACAACAAACTCCAAGTAGAGAAGAGATTGATTAGTCCTAGCTGGTTTAGTCCACCCAACCCTAAACATTGTTTGGTGTTTTAATCATAACTAAAGTTTCAAAACTCTTTTCTTAGCGTGGTTTAACTCTATGGAAAGAGAATACATAGGGCTACAACTTTCATGATCGACACAACACCTAGTTTTGCCATCTATATATCTAAACTCACTCATTACACTAGCATAAAAAATTTATTCAATACTATGTCATTCTGGACCCTTACTCTGTGTTTTACTCATATATGGAGTTATACAACTCCAAATAAGTCAAGTGACCTTGCACAAGGATTTATAATCAATACTATTTGAGAATAGATGAAACATTTTTTTTCTAATTCACCTAGGGTGATGAATCATCTCTTGATTACTTAAATACATTAGTATAGTTTGTGTTATACCCAACATCTTCTTATTTGTTACCCTTGATCAGGACAACATGTAGCAGGATCAAAACATAACACTTTCTATATAAGATAACTTAGAGATATCAAGTCTAAGAATCACTTACACAACTATTATATGAGCCTTTCATAGATATGTGATCTCTCTATATGGAATTCTTATGCAAATCAGTTTAGTATACATATCATTTGATAAGAACCTACATATTAGTTTTAGGTATCCTCATACCTTAGCTTATGAGAACAACTGCTTACTTTCATAAAAGAAAGAACATAATATGTACAAAGTCAATACCCTAACAAGTTGAACTTTCAACTCTCCTAAACAAACATGTGTAAAAGGATTTTTAGCCTCCTAGATGAAAACAATATAGAAAAAAAAAATCAAACTATATCATTTGAGCTAAAACTTCAATACTTAAAAAAATATCTAACAATTACAAATATTCTTGACAAAAAAAAAACAACAATTATTGCTAGTGAGGATACGGTGTAACATAATGATAGGGTTACAGCTCACCAAAGCACTTCTAAATAATAATAGTAGGAGAAAACAATCAATCTTTAACCCAAAAACAAATAATTAAGAAATAAATACATTGATTAATTTTTCATTTGAATCATAGTAATATGACTCAACACGATAGTAAACCTAGCCCAAGACTTATATCATGGATTAGATGGGTTGATTTACTATTCAATCCAAAGTATATATATTTCAAATTCAATGCTAGATTGACAAATCACAAGTTCATTAGTAAGGTATGGACATGATATAGAACCATGATTCTAATTTAATTAATTAATGATATAGGGAAAAAATTTCTTGAACTCCCTACATGATCCTCCATCAACCAATTATTTTTAGCTCAACCAATTATTTTTAGCTCAAATGAGTACCCAATTACTTATTTTATTTTTAAAAAAGGGTTGAATTTAAAGACAAAGAACCAAAGTGAAAAATATAGAGAAAATAGATGGCCAACTTCGCATTTTATTTGAAAAGTTTAATTTGGTCTCCTATCTTTTTTAAGTTAATAGGTGATTGGTCTATTTAGTTGTCAGAAATTTAATTTTGGTACCAAAATTTATTTATCTTATTTTTAGTCTATTTTTTTGTGAGAGGTGAGAGAGACTCGCTGGATTCTGATATATAGAGAGAAAGTCACCATTGAAGTCCATTCTGATAATAAAAATAATCGATTTTGGTGTCAATAAGTTCCCTTTATTGAGGGGAGTTTCACTTAGGTGTTTTTGTTTCCTTCTCTTGCTAGATGAGGTAAATCTGAGAGAGAAGATTTTTGAGTTCCGGTTAATTTTGGATTTTCGAGTTGTTTTTTTGGGTTGCTTCAGGTCATGAATAAATTTATCAAGGTGTTTAAAATATTTTGGGTGAAAATGGGTAGAAACGAGTTTTTTAACCAAAAAAATGGAAGCCTCGCTTTTTTGGCGACCTGTGGTGGCTTAATTCATCAAACAACCAATGATCACTAGGTTGTTTTTTAAAAAAATAAAATAAAATGGACGATAGGTCATCCGCCCTTTTAAAAAATATAAAAAAATAAAGCCAGGTCCAAGCACGCGGGCTAGGCTGGAAGGCCCACGTGCTTAGGCTTTTTTGTCATTTATTTTTATTATTTTTATTTTGTTATTTTATATTTGGGTAAAAAAATTAATAAAAAATCATTGAACTTAGTTGAGTTTATAAGTTGAGTCGTATGTTTGACGGGTTAATTCGCAACATCCATGCTATTATTTATTTATTTTTATTTGTTTAATGCACTTTTTACCCCTCAGTTTAAAAAAAAAATACAATTTCACTTATTGTTATCAATAATATATATTTTTTTATTTAACTAGAAACTAAAAGGATATAATTTCACTTTTTGTTATCAATGATCTACTTTTGCTATATTAGTTCCACACATTTATTATGTTTTTTTAAAAAATACTTTATAAAAAAAAAAAAACTCTCATGCACTTTATTGTTATATAATTAAATGAAAAATAATCTCTAGTATAAAAAATTTATTGAATTTGATTATATGGATGATTTGCATTGTAAGTTTGCTTGGTTGACTTGAGTTCACTTAATTTTTTTTTTAATTGAGGGGTGTTTTTTTTTTTTATCAATTTTGTTCTTCAACATTAAATTAATTGGGAATTAAGCTTTTTAATTTGTTTTTTTCAAGATTATTTTTACATGTTTCATAAGTTAATCTGGGTTAATTTAAGTAGATGGAATATCAATTAATATGCAATTTATTTCAAATTCATGGTTAAAATTTATTTTTAAAAAAATGTATTAGTAATATTTAAATATTTATTTCTGGTATTTAAAATCTTTTTTGCTCTGTTTCTTGATGGAACACGGTTAAATAGTTAGAATATTTATATTTCTAGATTTTGTAGAAAAATTAATTATTTATTTTTTTAAGAACAAAACAAAGAAAAAAAGCAAACGCTTCACTCCCCTGCCTTTGATAGATAGATAGATTGATTGATTTTGAATTCAAAAGAAACTTTTTCCAAAATAAATCCGAACCTTATTAGAGTAGTGTAGAATCTAGATACATACTACTCTATCCATCCATCGATAAGGAAACCGGTGTCGTTTTCGATTACAAGTGATGGGAGATGAGAAATCGGCGATCGTGATGGCGAGTAGAGATCGAGAGCTTCTCATACCGGTCGCTGACTCCCCCGATGTTGAAGTCGCTTCCAAACCCTCTTCTTCTTCTTCCTCATCATCGCATCACTCAGGACGCGAGGTTTAATTAAATTCCTCTCCCTCTCGCCTTTTGACTTTTTAGGGCTTTTTTTTATTAAAAAAAATCATCTGTTTAGTTTTGTTTTGTGGAGTTAATTGTTATTATCATTATTATTGTTCTTCTTGTAATTGAAACTCCAAGTCTGCTAAATATAAGTTTAGTTTGAGCTTAATAATAATTCACTCGATTGCTGATTTTTTTAATTTGATTTTTGAGGAAATAAGTTATCAATTGTGTGTGTGTGTGTGTGTGTGTGTTTCACACACACACACACACAGCTTTAATGGTTAATTCAAAGGGTTACAGTTAATTGAGAAAATTATAATTATGGATTTAATTATGACATTGCGAAATACTAAATTAAGGTTATCAGTGAAAAATTTCGCATATTTGAGGATTACTTCATGTGCTGACTGCTGGCAAATTGCTGCTGCTTCTTCTTCTTCTTTTTTCCTTACAAAAATAAAATAAAATAAAAATTAATCTGACATTTTCTGTCTTTTGTTTTTGTAGACGTTTTACAAAGTTGTTAGGAGCTGGGCTTCAAAAAAGTTCATGACAGGATGGTGCACTACTCTCTCTTCCATCTCCTTTATTCCCTTGATTTCATGAATAAATGCTGCATCTTTTCACAATGTTAGACAGACAGACATACACAAAAATAAAAATACTAGGGAATAATTTGGCAGTTTTTACATGTATTGACATTGTTTTGTGAAAATTACAAGAACAAGATAATGCCATGCTCTTGACTGCACCCTTAGCAAGATTTTTATCTGTTTGAATGTGTATTTCTTGTCTGATCTTTGGTGGCATTACACTATGAATTTTGCAACTATCGCAGATTTGTCATAGCAATGAGATCGCCTAGGATGTCTCTCTGTTATATTATTTTCTGATTATTGGGGGAGTTTTGAAACACATTATGATGCAACTAAAATTTGTACTGATTTGCTTTTAAAATTTTATTTTGACATCAATTCATCTTGTTTTTTGGGCAGCGGCAAGTACTTGAGATTTCACTTACCATTAAAGATTGTGTGAAAGTAGAAATTTTTCAAGGTAGTCCTTGTTTTGCTTGGTGCATGAGGAATTTTCTTTTTACCATGTAAATTGATTGGGTGTGTGTTACTTGCGCTGCTGCTCCTGTCGGTTGTGATGGAAACCAATGATCCCTTTCATGTGAATGGATGTAGTCTTTTCCTGCCAGATGAACACTAGAACAGATACCATGGACTGTAGTTGTACTTGGTGAACCTAGAACTTCATTTATTCAGAATACTATAACATATAAGATTTCATGTATCTCGTGCCTTTCTTTTGGATTAGAAATTCATTTATTCAGAATACTATATAACATATAAGATTTCATGTCTGTTTCGTGTCTTTCTTTTGGCATGCTTTTAATAATTCATCCAAATATGAAGATATGAATTTGATGATTGAATTTATTTATTGTCTTGCATATTGTGCTCAATCTATTACAGATTTTGCTCACACTAGGCTGTTTTGCAGTGTCATACTGTTTCCCATTGCAATCACTTTCTACATAACATGGTGGTTTGTTCACTTTGTGGATGGATTCTTCTCTCCAATCTATGCCCATCTTGGAATTGATATCTTTGGTAAGCATGTTTAAATTTAGCATCATAAGCCTTTTCCTGTCCAAGGATAAATGCATATTATCAAGCAATTCATATTCTTACTGATCATTTAGCTTGCTTTTTTTGGGGTCTTTGTTAGGTCTTGGATTTATAACCTCCATAACATTCATTTTCTTGGTTGGGGTATTCATGTCATCTTGGTTGGGAGCTTCTGTCCTGAGCCTTGGGGAGTGGTTTATCAAACGGATGCCATTTGTTCGTCATATTTATAATGCCTCCAAGCAAATTAGTGCTGCCATATCACCAGGTCTGTGCTCAGCTTAATCCTCATGTTTTCATTGGATGTGTTTAAGCAGCTGCCATTCACATATCATGCTTGTTATGTGTTCTAGACCAAAATACTCAAGCTTTCAAGGAAGTGGCCATTATAAGACATCCACGTATCGGTGAATATGCTTTTGGGTTCATTACTTCATCTGTCATCCTCCAGGTCTGCAAGTTGTTTTCTGCTGTACAATATTCATTATAGCATTGTGTGAATTGCATGTTTTTTTGTCTGTGGTTGGACCTATAAACTAGGATTCCTGGATGCTGATATTGGATGCAAAAATATACAATTTTGGTCACTATACTCCAATTCATGAATTAAGATATGGTGAAGGCAAACTCCTTGCATGGAGAGTAATAGACGACCCTAACTTTGCTGTGAAAGATTTGTGCATGCATGTCTTTGGTGCAAACTTTGGGGTCTCAATTAATGCTATCTTGGAATCC
>Ga0307511_10001512_pt1 | contig 24613 bp, 27 predicted proteins | sample 13_EM_MG_FD_200266 | JGI IMG/M metagenome (GOLD analysis project Ga0307511, IMG submission 200266) | Populus trichocarpa ectomycorrhiza microbial communities from riparian zone in the Pacific Northwest, United States - 13_EM | ecosystem: Host-associated > Plants > Roots > Unclassified | place... | reverse complement strand
CAGAGTCTGATTAGGGTATTACCATTTACCAAATATAACCATTATCAGATCTTAAAACCCACCAGTGACTCACCGACGCCAAGCCAGGTGGGGGGGTACATGACGACATACACGATCTGAAGTTACCCTGATCTGCAAGCCACGCGCGGTTTTCCTCAGGCAGCTCAACGATTTGCACGACTGCAATGCCAAATCCTCTAAAGCAAAAGGTTACCACAAATAAATGTGCAACAGCTAGATAGCCTCCAAGTGAGCACAGTTATATTATAAGATAAACCCCTCATCATGATCATCATCATTATAACGAGCTACCCCCTAAACAACTACCAATCGTACTACTAGCAATTGCGAAATGCTCTTCGTGGCATCGAAGTTACGAGTTGTGTACATATTCAGGTTCCGGAAAGTTCTGTAAAATCACCTCCGGCTCTAGGACTAAAATACTAGCAGACAAACGCAACATTTCGACTACTCAATTTGCCAATTTTTTTTCGTTCGAGTTGTTGTTTTGCTCTTTATTGCCTTCTAGCCTCAATTAGATAATTATGTGATTTTTACACAGGCTCCCTTTTGAACATTGGCAGTTGAGGGTAATCAATGCTGTCAATTTGGTCATATGAAAAATGTGAGAGCACTAAGTAGTCATTCAGGGTACCGGTAATTTTAGAAGGTGTAGTAGTCGCCAGACTCAAGCATATTCTCGACTAGGGCGTGGTTTATGTTATTTCAAGGTCTGGTCTCCAGATCCAGGGGGGAAGGAAGAGATCCACCTAGTCTGGTTGACATATTCGCCCTACACGCGAGCCCCCAATTGCAGCGTCTGATGAGGGTACTATCTTCCACTGCTAGTCATATTTTCCTTAGTGACGCCAAACTGAGAGTGTGGGCAGGTAATATGGGGGAGAGGATGGGAGGTAGCATAGAGCCCAGTCTAATGGAGCGAGGTGAGGAGGAGGAGGAGGAGGAGGAGGTTATAGGAGGAGGCTGGCCCCTCAACTACAGAAAGTAGTGAGGGTAGGGTACAGTATATATATAAATTTAGTCTCACATAGATACTTTTATCCTTCACAAGTAGTTCTATGATTATAAAGTCATATCGGATCTTAAGCCATCAATGACCCGGCCGAGTGCGCACTCTCGCTCGTTTTGCTTGGCACGCGCTGCGGCAGCTCACTCAGGCAGTTGGTGTGGTCTGGCGATAGTCTAGGCCTGGCGAGGGGGGAATCAACGAAGGGTTGTGCAACCAGGCTAAGGGGGCCTAGTCGGGGGCCTCGTTTTACACCCCCTTCATAGAATCTGATTAGGGTACACCCACCGTATGTAACCTTATCTCATAAACCTTATTCTTTCATATCAGATCTTAAAACTCGCCAGTGACTCTGCGGTGCCAAGACCCGGGGGGGGTCTGAATATTCGAAATCTGAGTTACCCTGATCCATAAACGAGATTTACCGCTATTCACTTATTCACTGAATGGAGGGATACTTCCTGTCCAAGTCCATACACCGCCGTTCCCAGGTATTCAGGAATATTCGCTGTTGAAGCTTTTGTATGTCTGTCCAAGAACTTCTTAGCAGGTAAGGCAATTGGCGGCCTAGCCTCGTGGGACCGCCCAATCTGGGGGAAAATGAAGGGGAAAATGAACCCTAGGATGCGGCTTCTTCCGCTACCTATACCGAGAAAAGGCGGGCGTGGCTAGCTGGTCACGGGGGTAACTCGTGAACCAGAAGAGAGGTATGTGGTTTTAACGAATCCCCTTTGCTAGGAACCTACATAACTATACATAGATATCCCAATTTTGAGTTCTCGGACTCTTCAGTCTTAAACTTTGAACAGGCATGAGAAGCTACGAGCGGGTCCTGGCGTACTTGGAGTTCAGGGTAACCACACTACTGTACTTTCCTCTTCGATTACTCAGGGGCTAGGTAGATAATATCACGTGTAATGCTTCGCCTTATCAGATTCGAAAACCGAATGAATTATCTGATGTGCTAGTCCTGGTTGGCTCTGGAGCGATTGTTTTTTTGGCAACTCGAAAACCGAAAGAATCTGATAAGGCAAAGCAATAGCACGGGTCCCCTTTCAATTTACTAGCTTTGTTATCGTGCCCGTTACCCTGAACTCAGCCAGGCCATGGTCACCCATACTTTTATCCCACTCACCGCCTCTGAACACCAAAGCGAGGCAAAAACTTTGTAAAAAAATGAATAAAAAACAAAACTACCGAAAAAAAAATTCACGTTTTCCTAATGAATCTAATGTAAAAAGCACTCTCACGTGACGAAATAACAGTTCCACCAATAACCTTCCCAACGACGACACATCTAAGTCAGGGAATCACAGCGGCCGATAGTAGATCAATTTCCAAGACCACCAAGTAAATGCCATAAACTAGACTAACTTTTCTAACGCTGCTTTACTTATGGGGCTCCTTGGTGCTGTAAACTTTCCCTCCACCTTTAGTGCAACTGCTTCCAAGAGGTACAACAATCGAAGAAGGTTATCAAGTAAAACTCACATCCCCCCCAAATCGCAAATTTCTGGTTAGCTGAAGGCATTTCTAATTAGAATTGCATCTGGAGGTCTAGATTTCCCAACAGCCTCGGCCGTGGCTTCAAGTTACTCTGACAAAAACGGCTGACTTCCTTACTTTCTAGTGGTTTCAAGCAACTCCACTCATAATATCTCCATACACACCTACCTAAAGCTCCCATAGATACTTCTCCATCAGTGAAACTTGTAGTCTGCCAGCTTATCTGTTCACAAAGTATTTTCAATTTACTAGAATCACTTTTTTCTACCTAGACTCCCCTTCCGGGATACAGGATATAGGTAGTCTAGCCCCGGAGCTGGCTTGTAGATACTACTAGCACGTAGACGAACAGTCGTCGCAACGAGAGTCATTCTGAATATCCCATCCCTCCAAAATTTACACGTATATTTCTAATTAGTTATAGCCGTACCTCTTACTAAACCCAATCATACTCCAAGTCTCAATCGCTCATCAAACTACCGCGGCAGTCGCGGCATCTATAGGGGGGAGATGCGTTTCTTCACTCATGTCTCGGGATGTACCGCTCACCATGCTCATCAATTCCAAAAGAGAGAATTCGAGTTGCAATTGGTGAAGGTGCCTCCGTCACGCCCTGTAGAGAAATTAATTTGTTTACAGCCACGTGACCGATACTGGAGATTGCAGCTCGCATATCGCCAGACCTCAGGTAACATGTAGGTACTGCCATTAGATAAGATAGAGATAGTTAGGTAACCATGTTACCTACCCGCTCGGCTGCTTCCGAGCACCTACCTACAGTATATACAACCCGGCTGGCATGCCCAACGGCCGTGGCGGAAAATGCGAGAAGCCGAGTATGCGAACGAGGCTTACCTAGTATGTGTGCGGAAGAAAAACGGTTTGCGGCTGGGTAATTAATCGCAATGCCCGAAAGAGTTCAAAGCTCAGACCCCAAATACTGATGCCATATTAGAGACCTTTGGGTCAAAGTCCAAGAGGAAAACAACCCGTCAACACCCAAGTCTATCAGAGAGCAAACTGTCTTCTTTCGCACTACAACTTAGATCTCTATCCTAAAAAAACATTAAAATAATCAGTCAACTAGAACATAAATTCTAGCATATGAAATTTTCAGACCCCTCAATTACTGCTGGGGATTCTTTGGCAGAGTTTTGAGAAAGGGGACTCTCATTACACTTTTTGGTCAAATGCAATCATTAACTAGTGTGACAAGGTTTCGATTTGCATAAGTCTGAACCATCAATTGCCGCCAGGCTATGTACATCAATTGTAAATTCTATACATATGAAAGCAAACAATTAACATAAGTATAAGGTTCAGTTCTTCCCCAGATCCCTCCACAAAAAATCCGTTATGCATGGTTTCGGGAAGTTTCTATGTAAGGTTAGTCTCGCTCGGTAATTCGTTGCTTAATTTCGTTTCTTGCAACAGGGGTAGGGCTGCTTCTCCTTGAAGTTGACGTTTCTCATGGCGGGGAATTGATGCTAGTAAAAATACATCAAATGAGAAAAAAGGTCACAAGGTGGTCAAGCAGCTGATCTTCAGGCACAGCTTCCACTACATAATTAGCCGATGTTTCCTTGGGGTTGCCAAAATAATACCCATCTCATCTCATCTCCTTGTACTCTAGCCTTACCTCGATTCGCAACCGTACCCTGGTCTTAGTTGTGCCTTCTTTACCAATGAGATCGCTCCAAAGATTTCTTAATTCCATGGCCAAGGCGATCATTTATCAAAAGCGTGATAGGCGCAATCTCGTGTCCCTGGCAACCAATTTTCTGGAGCCCCTGTGCTGGCTCTACAGGCAACGGTTAACATGAGCACCCTTCCCCCTCTTGCACTTCTTGCACCCTGACCGCCAGTGGATCGCGACTTTCTTTCGAGAATCTTTCTCACCACACTCCTTTTGCAATCATCACCAGCACGCCTTGTGCAGACTTTCGTTAACCAACTTGCCTCTTGATAGAGGCAGTTACTCACTCCTTCATTATCAACTGTCTCTCGTTTTCAGTCAATCTTTCTCCACAGTAGTCTGCCTGCGAACAAGCTCAAAATGCGCCTAACAACAGTATCCAAAGTCGTCTCAGCCTTCCTAGCCCTCACACAGCTAGCATCTGCTGGCCACCATGGCCATGCCTCAACCGCGCGCAGGCACATGCATCACAAGAAAAATAATCTTGTCAAGCGTGGGGAATGCCAGTTCCCAACGGATAAGGGATTGGTCTCCGTCACTCCAGATGCGGAAAATGCTGGGTGGGCCATGTCTCCCGATCAACCATGCAAGCCAGGAATGTATTGTCCATACGCTTGCCCCCCAGGCCAGCTCATGGCTCAATGGGACCCTAAGGCAACCTCCTACTCGTATCCAGCATCTATGGTGAGCTATCCAATGCCCCCCGTGATGTTAGGGAAATTTATTGATTTTGGTAGAATGGCGGACTTTATTGCAACGATGATGGGGAGATTGAGATCCCCTTCCCAGATAAGCCAATGTGCTATGATGGCACTGGAACATACAAAGTGAAGAACTTGTCTGGTGCAAGCGTTGCCATCTGCCAAACCGTATTGCCTGGAAATGAAGCTATGCTCATTCCCACTGTTGTCGGTTCGAGTGCCACTCTCGCCGTCCCTGACACCAGCTATTGGTGCAAAACTGCTGCCCAGTGAGTTTTCGAATAGTGAACTTATAAAGAGGCATACACTAATTCGTCCTAGTTATTATATCAACCCTCCTGGAGTGTCTGCAACGGACGGCTGTATTTGGGGAAGCAAGGAAAAGCCGCATGGAAATTGGACCCCATATGTGGCTGGTGCCAACGAACTCGACAGTGGAGAGACCTTCGTCAAGATTGGTTGGAACCCCATTTATATCGAACCAGATGTTCCATTCAGAACTGAACGACCGGACTATGGCATCCGCATTGAGTGCGATGGTAACTGCGGAGGGCTTCCATGTGAGATTGATCCTGCAATCCATGATGTGAACGAGGTCTCGCAAAAGAAGGGTGCTGGTGCAGGTGGTGCAAACTTCTGTGTCGTGTCTGTTCCAAAAGGAAGCACTGCCAGCCTCGTCATTTTCAAGGTAGGAGGCGGCTCTGGAGACTCCGAGGATGATTCAGGTGACGAGGAGGATGATAAAGAAAAAGAGGAGGATGATCAGAAAGAGACAGAGACGCCAAAGCCAACAGCCCCCCAGCTTTTCGCCAAACAGAAGACGACGACCACTACTACCACAGAAGAAGAAACCACCCCAACTCCTATCCCAACCCCAACTTCAACTACACAATCGACCACCAAGCAATCGACCACCGAGGAGTCGACCACCACGGAATCGACAACCAAGGATGTGCAAAGTACAAAATACGCTCCGCCAAAGACAACTAGGCCGCCAAAACTGTTTGATGATGATGCCCCCAGTGACACGCAAGGTGATACCACTTCCGAGAACCAAGCGATCCAAACCGAGAATTCCAGCTATAAAGGTTCAGTAGAGAAGGGTGGCATTCTTGCGGGTGATAACGTGCCTGGTCAGGCATCCAAGGAACAACCAACCAGCAAGTCTGGTGCCGTCACCACTCAAGTTAGTGGGCTCCTTCTCGCTGCTGTTGCTGGTGTAGCGGTCTTCGCGTTATAGTGAACTATATCCTCTGCATATAGCCTCATTTGTATTGTACCGTCAAAATGATTGTGTGCCGTCACTGCCTTCTGACAGCCGGCGTGGATGGATGGATATTACGCCTTTCGATTGCTGTTAAATATTGCCCCCTTCCCGAATTACTCTTATTTTTCACCCTTTCTTTTTGAAAAGAGGTCAACCACATTTGAAGTCGGGACTAATGTGGGACTTCTCCGGATTTTCTTTGGCATGGTACCAATCCACCTATCTGCTAGTACAGACAGCTGTGCTATTGCTGGGCATGGACGCCAGAAGATGACAAGTCGATCTTTCATTTTTTCTTCTCTTACTACTTTTGACATTTGACATATCATTTTAGTTGACGACATTGGGCTGAAACATGGCCAGCAGGCATTACTCTTTCTTGTATGTGCTTTATAACATTCTGCTTCTTAGCTCTTCCACACGAGCCATTAGGGGGTTATCTTGGATTTTTATTTGGATTTTTTTGGTGTAGCAGGTTGATTGGATTTTTTGGTGATGATTGTGCTTCATGATGCTTGCCTGGGATTTTGACGGATTGGAGTTTGGCCTGATGGCCCTTCTTGGTGGTTAGGGTGGATTTGATTGATTGTTGCCCGTCTTTGCAGATACCTATGTTTCCTTTGACAGTAGTTAGCAGCTTGTGGTTGAATTGACTGATACGTATACATGACAACTTCTATAAATATTTGGTTTGACTCCTTTGCAAACGGGTATATTGACTAGAAATCGATGCTGTTCGGATTAACCAGACCACTGTTCAGGATCAGCAAGAGAAGAACTATTAGGTGTGATGTGTGGTGGTGGGGGGGACGGATGGAGTTGAGGATAGTGGGGGGTTCTTGGTTATTTGGCGAGCTTACTCATGCGCGCTCAACGGCCTCAAGCGGAGCCGTTTCCCCACGTTTTTTTGGAGCTGCAAACGTGCATCGGAAGCTTACTTTTTATCAACGCCTTATGCACCCCTGTCAATCCGAACCTATCGCGATTTCCAACTCTATTTCCACGTCTTCCCCAACATTTGAAGCTACACATCTCCGCAAGATAGCGGTACCGGTTCCGAGAAAACACCAACCTCCACCCCTAGAGTCACTCACTACCCTTAATCATCAATTGACGTCTCACAGACATGGTGCTCTCGTTCATCCTGATTCAAAACCGACAGTACGCAGTCTCTCCACCCCCCGACTTCACCCCACCGATCCTCATCATTGACATTAACACTACCGTGCTCGCATCGGATTGACCTCCTAATGCTAACCTAACTAATCTATCTCCAGAGGCAAAACTCGTCTTGCGAAGTGGTACGCGCCGTATACCGACGAAGAGAAAGTCAAAGTCAAAGGCGAGGTACGTGCACCGCCAGCCAACCTCTCCTCCCCTGCCCGCCCAGTTCTTCCACACCAGTTCAGAACCAAGTACTCACCTCCATGCCCTACCACCAGGTCCACCGCCTTGTCGCCCCCCGGGACCAAAAATACCAATCCAACTTCGTTGAATTCCGCTCCCACAAGATCGTCTACCGCCGGTATGCCGGATTATTCTTCTGTGTCTGTGTCGATGCCAACGACAACGAGCTCGCTTACCTAGAAGCCATACACTTCTTCGTCGAGGTCCTTGATGCGTTTTTTGGGAACGTGTGTGAACTTGATCTAGTGTTTAACTTTTACAAGGTCTACGCTATCCTGGATGAGGTATTTCTGGCGGGGGAGATTGAGGAGACGAGTAAGACTGTAGTTCTGACGAGATTGGAGCATCTTGATAAGTTGGAGTGAGCTAAAGGAAGGCTTTAATTGTCAATTGGGGGAGGGGGGTTCAGGCCCAGGTGTGAGGTGTACAATATATTGGTAATGGGTTGGTGGTGAATTTTGGTAGCGACATTGCCAGGGGTATTTTTTCTTTTCGTTTTGTATATGTAACACGGGATACCCCATAGCAAATAATAATATTCTCATGACATGCTAAATCAATGCAGCTTCATACATGTGGACGAATGCATGGTTACAGACCGTCAAAGAAATTGTTTCAATGCATTGGCGACTACTACCAATATTTGGAAAACCCAGATCTCCTTACCCATGGCAAACCCAATAAAAAAGCCTCCATTGACAATCCAATCATAGAAAAGACCTTACTAATGGTTCCCCCTTCCATAAAACTGCCACGCACTCCTACACAATGGACAAGTACTCGAGTTGCTTGTCTTAAACCACTTGAACAAACACCCAGCATGGAACTTATTTGAACACGTAACACATTTCTTTCCTGGAAGTGTCCGTTCCTGCCCCACTATACTGTAACAAATTGCACACTCCTCCACCCCCGCAAAATGTAGACTGACGTTCTTTCTAAACAGCATAACAGCATCAATGATGCTCCCTCCCTGGAGAGCAATCGCAGCATGACTTGCTAGCTTCAATGCCTTCCACTGTTGATCAGTGAATCCGACTTTCTTGACCCCCTCAATGTCAGTTTTACCCAGGGGGAATACGGGAGGAAGATGTATGAGGAGTTCCATGGTTTGATCCTCTACCGGGCAAGTTATGGTTACTTCTCGCACTGAGCGAGACACACGGACCTGGATTTCGATATCTGTAGAGGAGCCTGGGGTGGGAGAGGGTAGTTCGCCAGCGGCCCACTCGGAGATGGCAGTAAGCTCAGTGTCGATAATGAGGGGGGAAATGTATTTTTCGGTAAAATTCTCGACACCCGTGACTATTTGCCGGTTCGTCTGGGCCAGAAACCACGTCTTGACAAGGGAAGGTGTATATAGCAAAGAGAGATAATAGAGGTGGGTTAGCAGTTGTTCGATTGACCTTTCAGAACTCCAATCTTCCTCGTCGATGTGGAGGGATTTGATCTGGTCTCGGTTCGGCTCAAAAGAGCGACCGCGGGTGATCCCGAGGAAGTGAAATGTGAGATCAAGAAGTTTGTCAAGGTAACCACCGTCCTGAATATTTGCAGTATAGGCTGATTTCACTTTGAAGGTCTGCTTTACTGTTAGCCTACAAGAGTGATTCTTTCGGAATAACTGGCAGCACTTACAGCATTCTCAAAATGACCAAAGATCAGTCTCCACGCTAGGAAGCACCCTCGAACTGACTCCTCTGCAAGCTCCCCTAATGCCGTCCCATCAAACACAATCTCTTCAAGCTTCTCAGCCGAAGGTGTCTCCATTACCAACGAAAGTAACTCGAGAGCCACCTGTGGTGCGAATTCATCGTCTTCCCCTGCTAGAGCAGCTTCAATAGATATCTGCTCCTGTTGCATTGGGATATACTGATGTAGTATTTCGTATGCGGTTTCTTGGATTGGTTTGGGCATCCCTCGCAAAAGCGGGTAAATCCCATCCATAGATGTGAACTCATCTATGGGAATTTCTCGGACCAGTCGTGCTAGGAGAGTATAGCATATATTTTCTGCAGGATCTTCTGTGTAGCCTGAAGCAACGTCAGATTGACTCCTTTGAGGGATACCAAGCAGATTGACTTACCTTGAATAGATTCAAACAATTGTATCAAGGCTTTATGGAGCACTTTCTTGTATTTATAAAAGGCCTCTTCATAGTCGCCATTGCCCTCATGAGTATTTTTCAAGGTTTCGTAGAGCTTCATGCACCAATATGTCATGGGGGATATCTTGAAAGTGTACTGTGGCCACTAAGTCAGTTTAAGACAAAGCATCATGTATGAAAGCCAGTTACCTTCCAACCCGTCAACACAAATCGGCACATATACTGCCAATGGCTTCCATATACGTCTTTCACAATTGGGACCAAGGACCTTAATAACTTAGCAGTTTCAGAAATCAATGCTTCACTAACTGCAATGCTATTACTGGTGTCCACATCCTCATCCAGGTCAAACCAAGTGAGTGTGTTTCTCAGCAAAAACATAGCCCGTTGGGTTGGGAAGCTAATGTCCTCATCTTTAGATTTGGGCATCAGCGAGTTCAGAAGGACGAGTTTTGGTGGTACTGTCACAGGCTTAGTAACTCATTGAAGTAGCAGAATATGTCTAACGCTACCTCTATTGCTGGGAATTTGAGCTAGGGATACCCCGGAGATATCACTGGCCAAAGAGCTCCGCAGATTATCCATCAACTTAGAGCCTGTGAGAGGCCGGGACAGGGCAAGTAGAAATGAGACTGCAATAAAAGTATCTATTGATTATGTGTTAGTAAGAACATACTTTGGCGAGGTTATAATCGTACCCTCAGTATTCCTAACACCAAGCTTCTCAATGAAACCTTCAGCTGCCTTCAGCGGGCAGCCGTGAATTTCTGCTAGCTCAGAGAGTAGCCAATAGAGCACCCGAGCACCATAAAATGCCATAGTGGTTCTCCCTCGAGAGATTTCCAAGAGTTTTAGGCCAAGGAGATTAATATCAGTATAGCCCGTTTCACTGAAGAACCCATGATGGGCTTTCAGTCGAGCTGCCATGAAAGATTGAACTTCAGAGACGAAGCTTTGCCCGTCTAGCCCCATCTTGACTGTCGTTGGCAGTCTGTCTTTAGTAATCTCCGCTGTCAGCAGAAGCTTAATGAGCGTTTGGGAACGGGTATTCTTGTCCAAGAGTTCATAAAATATGGGGTCTTGAATCAATTTAAACATGTATATTGCAGCCCTTAGTGATTCCTGGTATGTATAATCGTCAGAAATGTTATTTTTCTCGGAGGGTGACCCGTCGTTGTCCTCAATGAGATAGACACATCCACCGAGAGGGTTCACAAGGTCCACCCCAGGTCTCAGAGGCTTTTCGAGTAGCCTCCTAATATGCAATTTGCCCTCACTACCATGTATTGACCACTCCTCATCACGGAACACCAAAGCATTCACTATGGCTAGCTTTCTTTCCCCAGGCGTCTGTCCAAAGAAATGAAGTGCTTTCGAGGCGAGAAAGTCCACACTGTGACAAGATATATTAGAGCCAAACATAGACGCCTGAATGTCACTTGCACTGGGTAACTCACGGTATTGGATCTCGATCATGTTCCTCATGGTCAGGAACTGCTTGTGTAATGATCTTTGCCATGGTCAGGGTTAATACATGTGCGTCGTCCGTCGACTCGGGCATCTGGATTCCTGCCTCTATTGACTGACTGATGCGTTTCACAATGTTGTCGCCCAGGTCGAGCGTTAAACCCTCGAGGCGTACTAAATTGTACAGAAGTTCTCTTTCCTTTGGCGAATCCTGAACAAAGGCAACTAATGAATGTAAATGATTCCTCGCCATATATTCGAGCTTTACTAATGACCCTGAGTTTTCAACCTCATGTGGACTAAGATCGCTAACCCGTAGTGTGATAAGCTCCAGAATCCTATCGGCAGTTGACTCTGGTATCAATGCTCCTAAAAAGGGGTTAGTTGTGGTCTAGAGAAAGGTGGCAGTAGAGCAGTTACCCTGAACTTTCAGTGCTCCAACCATGAAAGCCCAAGCTTCATCATCATTCTCAGCCACAGCTTTCTGGGCCTTCTCCCTAACATATTCCATAAGCGCAGGAACACAGGGCACTTTTCCACGAAGCTCAGTAGGAAAATCTCTAAAGATGCCACCAATGGTTTCTGCTTTATTGTCTTCCTTTGATGACAGTAAGGCATTGATGTTTTCTGTCCACAATGCCTCTCTTGTATCCGCTGAGTCGGTAAACCGGAACCAATGCATCATAGCCTTGAAAATCACGGGTGCGATCGGGGAGGGGTGTAAGACTGGGAGCTGTGCGCTGAAGAAATCGTCTGTTGCCTAGACTGCAAATTGAGCGTGAAGTGGCGGAAGTGAGTGTTTCGGTAGGCTTACCAGGCGAAGTTGCGCATCTTTCCATATCAAAGATGGTGATAAGGCTAATGCCCTCTCGAGTAAAGTTGCAACTAAGGGTGCATTATCTGTACTGCATAAGCCTAAGGTTTCTGGGTCAATGCTTCATGAACGTACCTTTATGCTTTTCCAAATTCTCTAAACATACCCTTATCACCTTTCGATAACTCTTGGCCAACAACTCGGCATCTGAGCTGTCTTCTGGTATTAATTTATGAAATTCGGCTAATAATTCGAGCCACCGCGCTCCTGTGGAGAATACTTCTAGTGGGATCTCAGAAGAATTCTCCACGCCCTTCACCCTAGAGAAAACAATCTCCTCTAGATTATGCCACAGTGTCATAAATATAACATCCAATCCATCCGCTTTTGAGCTGGGATCTGTTGGGTCCGAAAGAGCAATGTTCTTCTCAGGACTTAGCTTCAACAACCCATTCACGCAAATTGCGGTTGCTAATGCGCCCGTTACCCTGAACTTAGACTTCCCCCCTTCAAGCAAATACTCCTCATAAATTGGAATGATTCGTGAGTCAACAATCAACTGCTTTAGGTCTGCGGAGGGTTCTTTGAGCGATAAAATCCTACAAATAACTTCGGAATAAGAAGTCCAACTAAGAAGGGCATGTGTCCGTGGTACTGCTGGTCCATTGATCCCGTGAACGTATGCATCGAGAAAATCTTCGATACCTTGACGGTCTGCTGGGATGACTGTCTCTGGAAGCAAATAAAAAAGTCGATATACCCTCGTCCAAAAGTCTGGCTGCGCTCCTTGAGGCCCCTGGCTGATCAATTGTCCAAGCAATGGAATGGCTCGGTTTGACTTCTTTCCCTTCACTAGCAGCCAGATATCAGGGTAAACTTCGGTCAGCTGTATCAACGTGTCAAGGTAATCAGAAACCGACCCGGTTTGGGGAATGGGCATCGATTTCGTGATGACGCTCTTCACAATGAGATCCAAATTTGGTTCCAAGAATGCTACAATAGTTAGCATCCATCATAAAGATCACGATATGGTTTATGCCTACTTTGATGCCTTTTTAGGCATGCCCGTAATAGATTATAGACCGCGCTCCGTACGCTGGGGTCTGCGTTGTAAGCGAATTCCCAAAGCGTTGGTTTGCTGAAGAACTCTTGGTATAATTCGGCTGCCTTAGATACGGTCTCCAGAGGAACATCCACTGCTATGGATTAGCATACCCTCCGAAAGACCCGGGGGATTATTTCCACTGACTTAGAATATGGCGTAATGCAGATATACAAGCCCCAATAACCCTGGCGAACTTTGCCTCCGCTTCTTCTGCATTTTTCCCCTGTGCTTCGCTACTCAATGTATACACTTGCTCTCTTTCTATAATATTGATACAATATCCTAAGATATCTGAATGGTAGGCCTCGCACACCTTCTTGAGTTTTTCAAGCCCGAATGTTTTAATGAGAGATTCTCTGGCAGCCTTCGACACGGTTCGGTCATTATCATATGTCCCACAAAGCCATGGCCCAATAATCTGGGGCATAAACCTTGCGACTTTCTTCTTGTTTGCCGAGCAGATGGTGCCGTGTAGGGTGTGGGTAAGCTGGCGCACTCGCCTCGAGAGGTCCACAGACAATCGGGGGTATAGTTGCAACTATGGGGTTTAGCAACTGGGACTTTGCGCTTAGCGGATGGCACACTCACCCATGCCGATAATACCCCCTCATCGACCCCTCTCTCCTGCGTATCTTCAATCACATCCGACAACTCTTCCAGAGCCTTCACTTTCGTATTCTCGTGCTCTTTCTTCGATAAGTTTTTGAAAATGATCTGGATAGAGGGATCCCTAATAGTGGACAGGTCGAGGGGTTCTCCAATGTGAGAAATCGGGGAAATTGCCAAACTCCCGAAACCAGAGGCAGTCGAAAATACATTTGTGCCGAAGGGATTTGAGGCCTTCGACATGACTGGGTAGATTCTTGAGGTCACCAGGGCCTAAAGGTTGTGCTTGTACGCAATGGATTGAGGCGTATGGTGCGGTGGGGCGGGGTCAAACAAAACAGTTATATCGCTGGATATCTTAAGTAGTATTGTCGCACGTAGGATCGCCTTTTGGTACAAGTATTGCTTTGGAGGAGCTTTCTTCACACTCCTGAATTAACAACACTAAATACCTAACGTTTCAACACCAGTACAAACAAGAGCCAGCCTTCTTGAACCGATGACCCACTATTCGTCATAGTCTGGTTACTTCTTAGTCGTTTCACTCACGACAGTCTTCCGGCTGGAATCTTGGCACCCGTGCGTATTACAGGGCTCTGCGGCTGAGGCGAGTTGACCGTCAACTGCCAAGGATCAACGGTCTACAACGAGCTCCAACGCGTCTTCCCAGTACAGGTACCCACGACTCAGTACCAACTTACAGGGTCGGTGATACATTAACTTTGCTACTCCAAGGCCCAAGGCCTTGTGGACGATTGGTTGAGGAACATGAAGTTCTTTATCGAGTATGTGTTCTTAGCTTTGGGTTTTTCGAAAATGCCGTCTAACCATTGCACTGCACATCAGTGACCTTCCGGTGCTATTTCCTTATCCAAGGATTTACCCAGGTATAGGCATTTTCTTCCTTCACAGCTACTTGTATGCTAATTGACGTAGAGCAGTATGCGTAGGTGGTCACATGCTTCACTTCACCTGAAAGATATTACACTAACTACCCCGAAGCTACATGTGTGATCTGAAGAGTATGACTTCCATAGCCTGGTCACACAACTTGGGGCCCATATTGACTATTTGTAATAGGGACACTGGATGCCGGTGGGCACTGTGTACTTGAAATGCCTTCGGGAACTGGGAAGACTGTCTCGCTGCTGTCACTCATTGTGGCTTACCAGCAACATTACCCTGAGCACCGGAAGTTGGTTTATTGCTCGCGTACGAGCTTCCTGATTAGTCTTATGGCTCCGGCATTGCTAAAATGGCAGATAGGTACCATGTCGGAAATCGAGAAGGCCCTAGCTGAATTGAAGGCGCTGATGGCATTCCGTGCCAAAGAACTTGGCCATGCCGAAGAGTTCCGGGCCCTTGGGTTGACTAGTCGCAAAAATCTTTGTTTACATCCCGAAGTAAAGAGGGAGAAGAAGGGAACCGTAGTTGATGCTCGTTGTCGAAGTCTCACCGCGGGGTTTGTCAAGGAGAAGAAAGAGAAGGGAGAGGATGTAGAATTGTGTATATACCATGAAGTGCAACTTAGACAGTCTGAGATATGGGAAAGGTGCGCTAATAAAGATGCAGAATCTCTCCCTGAAAGAGCCCCACAATTTGATACCTCCGGGCGTTTACACCTTCGATGGGTTACTGAAATACGGCGAGCAAGAGAAAACATGCCCCTACTTCACAGCTCGGCGAATGGTATACCAGCCATCGCCCCGCTACACAAAGGGGGTAAGCTGACAAAAGCACAGATGCCACATCTTAATGTGATTATATATTCATATCACTACTTACTAGATCCAAAAATTGCGGAGCGGGTCTCGAAAGAACTGTCGAAAGAGTGCATTGTTGTTTTTGATGAGGCGCACAATATTGGTGAGTAGGCTTGCCAGCATTCACCCAGAACCCCATGCTGACAGCTGGATCAACAGACAACGTCTGTATTGAGTCTTTGAGTCTTGACATCACCGAGGAGTCTTTACGGCGTGCTACAAGAGGCGCAACAAATCTTGAGAAAAAGATTACAGAAATGAAGGCTACAGACGCCGAGAAATTAACAAACGAATATCAGAAGCTTGTGGAAGGGTTACAAGAGATAGACGATGGTCGACAAGAAGACTCGTTTATGGCTAATCCAGGTAATTCAGGGTAGCACACTTTCGTGTGAATTCAAGTACTTACCACACGCAACCAGTTTTGCCGGATGATTTATTGAGAGAAGCCGTACCGGGAAATATTAGGAGGGCAGAACATTTTGTTGCCTTCCTAAAGCGCTTTGTGGAATATTTAAAGGTCAGCTTTATCTTACCTATTTTTGATATACACACTCATTAATAATGCTCATTAGACTCGAATGAAAGTACTGCATGTCGTCTCTGAAACTCCTGCTTCTTTCCTCCAACATTTGAAGGACTTAACCTTTATCGAACGGAAACCTCTAAGGTACAGTTTCCTCTATTTCCCCAACATATGACCGGAGTTTTTAACTTTTATCCAGGTTCTGCGCTGAACGCCTGACCTCCCTGGTACGCACGTTGGAACTCACCAACGTCGAAGACTACCTCCCTCTACAAGACGTCGCTACATTTGCAACTCTCGTTGCTACCTACGAGAAGGGCTTTCTCCTCATTCTCGAACCCTTCGAATCCGACACTGCAACCGTCCCAAATCCAATCCTCCACTTCACCTGCCTCGATGCCTCGATAGCCATCAAACCAGTCTTTGACCGCTTCCACTCCGTAGTCATAACTTCCGGTACTATTTCTCCCCTGGAAATGTACCCCAAAATGCTACAATTCAATACTGTAGTCCAAGAATCCTACTCCATGACTCTTGCCCGAAGGAGCTTTCTCCCACTGATCGTAACTAGAGGTAGTGATCAAGTGCATATCAGTTCTCGATTCGAAATTCGCAATGATCCCAGTGTAGTCCGAAACTACGGGAATCTATTGATTGAGTTTTCGAAGATCACTCCGGACGGAATGGTAGTATTTTTCCCGAGTTACTTGTATATGGAGAGCATAATTAGCATGTGGCAGGGCATGGTAAGTTTGCGGATTTCCCCCCCACAAAAAATCTTTGCTACTAACATCTCTGTGTAGGGCATTCTTGATGAAGTCTGGAAATACAAACTCATCCTCGTCGAGACTCCCGACTCGCAGGAAACCTCCCTCGCGCTTGAAACCTACCGCACTGCATGCTGTAACGGCAGAGGCGCAGTCATGCTCTGTGTCGCTCGTGGGAAAGTGTCGGAGGGAATCGATTTCGACCACCAATACGGCCGAGCGGTGCTCTGTATCGGCGTTCCATTTCAATACACAGAATCCCGTATCCTCAAAGCTCGCCTCGAGTTCCTTCGGGAAACTTACAGAATTCGAGAAAATGACTTTTTGTCATTTGATGCTATGCGGCATGCTGCGCAGTGTCTTGGGCGAGTCTTGAGAGGTAAAGACGACTACGGAATAATGGTGTTGGCTGATAAACGATTTACACGGAAGAGGACACAGTTACCGCAGTGGATTCGGGAAGCTATTATGGAGAGTGAGACAAATATGTCTACAGATATGACTGTGGCTGCGGCTAAGAAATTCTTACGGACTATGGCGCAGCCGCTGGATGGTGATGGAAAGGATGGAATAAGTTCTTGGTCATATGAGGATCTGAGGAAGCACCAGAAGAAGGTGGAGGCTGGGGAAGGGAGGATATATGAAGGGGATGGGATTGGAAGTATGATTATGGATGTGGATGGAGTTGAGGGGACAGGCGAAGTGGGAGAGAACGATGATGAGTATGATGTCAGTGATGAGGAAGCATTTTTGGCAATGGATACTTCCTAAACAGGAAGTATAGAGCGTGTCACGTGGGGATTGTATTTTTTATATTCGCGACTTATAGATCCACATTGGAGGGGCCAAAGAGATAATCTTAGCTTCCTATATTTTATCCGCGGCAAAGGGTTATGAAGCAATAAAGGGATGCCTAAGTGCCTGTTATCCGTCAGTCACAATGTGCAAAGTCGTAATACAAAATATGTGAACTTACTTCTGCAGCCGTGATCCTTTCCGAGCCTTCATATCTGAGTAATTTATCCACAAGACCCCTCGCAGTCTCTGGTGCATTAGGCAATAATTCCAGCCAGCTTTCCCTTGGGAAGTCCCTGAATTGGATCTTCCCAAAATCTGGTAATCTCGAGGAACCCTATTCACGTAATACGCTCCCACATAAGCAATCCCGGACTCACATAGCATATCAAGAGTAACCTACAGGCCATGACTCCGCCGTAGGTGTTCCTAGCTTTTGAAAGATACTCGCAATAAGCCTCAACTCACTTCCCAGATCCCCCGAGTTGAAAAAAGGCACCCATTGCTTCCCGCCGAGTTCGTTTGAGAAACACTCTGCCACGACGCATCCCAGAGACCAGAGGTCTAGCTCCGTACCGTATTCCCTGCAGCCAAAGAGAACCTCGAGGGCCCGGTAGTGTGTGGTTCCTACGTCCGTGATCTTTTCAGCTGGGGGCTCTGCTGCTTTGGCATGGGTAGGCGCGGACCAGGCGGTGCCGAAATCTGCTAGGTACGCGCGGCTTGAAGAGGGTGGATGGGAGAGGAGGATATTAGAGGGCTTGATGTCCCTGTGGATGATACCGTGCTTGTGGATATGGTCAAGTGCAGATATTATATCCCGTAGAATACGTTTGATTAGTGATATCTGGCTTACGGAGTCCCCTTGAGGTTTGGGAGGGAGGTTGGTGAGAGAATATGGATAGAAGGGGGAGACGAGAACAAAGTGATTAGAGCGGGAGATGTTTGATGTAGTGGTGAAGGTCTCGAGAAGGGGTAGGATGGTCTCATGTGGAAGGAGCGATTTGAGGATTTTGGCCTCGGAGTATGCATCGTGAGGAGGGGAGGGTAGGGAGGGTGTGGTTACTTTGAGGGCAACGGCCAGCCCTGGTGGGGTAGGATGCTTGGAGGGAGTGGGGAAGTTGGAATGCTCGGGTGGTATGACAGATTCGTAGACAATGGAGTTGGCACCATCTGCATAAAATATGGGCCGGGAGTAGGGCCCAAGGGAGGGAGCTGTATCGTGACGAGAACCATTTGAGTCCGGAGAATATTGATGGGCCTGGCTCTGGTCCTTAGATGCTATCCCTGAAAGCTCATTCTTCCATAGAGCTGTGTATTCATCCTGATGATCAAACGGGCCGTCAGTACGTCTCCATGTATATCTATCCACCCAGAATCACAGAAATCCTTGGGGGGGTGCCTAGGGTACCTCCAGAAAGTGAGGTAGACATACGTGTGAGAATGCCCTATTTAAGCAATTGCTTTCCATAGCTTGGGCGGTTTTGATAGCCTCAGCAGAATCGATTCCATGACAGGAGGTCAACGCATTTGCTCTGCTCACCCGAATACCCACATTGTGAGCTCTCGGTATTTACAAAAAGGGTATGTATTGGCTCCGGGGATTAAGGAAAACCATGATGGAGACTATGTGTATATGAAAGGTTTGGGTATCAAGATACTGCAAAAGGATCTATGATGTAAACATAACTAACATTTGGGTAATGGCAGAGAATCTTTCAGAAAAAGATAACACCTTTTTCCATGCTTCGTGATCGGCCATTGGGGCCTTGAGCTCTTGGTTTCCTGGGTATATGTTTCGATACTGCCCAGCTAGGTCTGCTTTCTCTTACGATGGGGCCCGGGCTTTTGACAAGTCGTTAGTATGCTCTAAGCGTGGGACACTGGACATAAGGCTACCTAGGACCCTGCAAGCCGCATTCGTAGCACCCTTTTAATTTCTGCTTTGCTGTACGATATGTATCCGGCTCGACATGGCATGCTATGTCAGGTATCATGCAGGCAGTGTGCGTTGCTGGACGCAGAAGATCACGCCCTGGAGGTCGATGGAGGATCAGAGCTTCGAAGGCCAACCCAATTGCAACTTCTGCCCTATGTACTACGTGGTAGCTAAAGTTGTACGTATAGGATGTCTGGAGTAAGCTTGATAAAAGGGACCTCAAGTGAGGGCTTCAGGATCAACAAAGGCTTAGAATACTGGGTGCCCACAAGCTTAACCACTGAACGTCGCTTGCATCGTGTAAGACAGCCGAAATCTACAGTAACTGTAGTTGCAATCCCCGACTTTGGCCTCGACCCTGGCCCTCGGGCAGATCACACCCCGACGCCTCAACCCTCCCGAGCCTGCACATGAACAGAACCGGTACCCTTGACCCCTAAAAGCTGCCGAGGTACCGGCAGCTAAATCGCAGCCTGAAGCCCGTCCGGGTTACCAAGGTCGTGAGTCTCGGAGTTGGAGTAGCAAGAGAATGCGACAATAGAGGGAGGATTTGCAGCATCAATTGGTGCCATTGCGTCTTCAGCACAGCCGCTCTGGTCCGTCGGTTTCTTGGAGCTCCCCCACTGGCACTCTCCTCAGCACCAGAGGCCGAAACGTACTCGGATCTCTGCGCGACCATCCCCTCAGACCTGGCAAATGGGCACAACGACCTCTTAGCCGGCGAGGGAAACCCTTGAAAAAGAAAGGAAAAAGAAAAAAAGGGCTTCAAACGAAAGAAGGTGCCGCCGGCAGAAGCTCCGCAATAGGCTCCAGGGTCCCGTTATATCCCTTACTCTTGCAACATTACAGCTCATCAGCATTTACAACGAAACATCTGGTTACAGTACGCTTCAACTGATAGTAGTTGCTTTTGCCGCCCCCCTCGCCCTCTGCTAGCGAGTTCAATGACACGACATACCAGCACCCCAGGATAGTTTTGCATCACATCTCACACAATTCAGCAGACTCCAATTGACCTTGTTTCTCTCTCCACACTTCATAGGCTAACCCCCATACCAAGACTGGCAAGGAATCCCAACTTCTAGTGTGTTGTTCTGTTCTATCTACTAGCATAAACAACAGCATCATCGTCAGCCTCCGTGACAGCAAATTATTTAATTTCGTTCCAGATACACACACTCCACTAATAGAGCTCGGAGATATACTCCTGGCATCAAGCAAGTGTGAAAGGGGTGTGTGTTGGCAGCTGCCAGAAAACGTCGACCATGGAACTCTCGCGCACCGAATACCCGTCTATGCTGGTTCGTCCTCATAACCTTCTTCTCCTCTTTGAATCCGCGGCAAGCTAGCTTTCTTGGTCTGCAGTCTGCAAAAGGACATCATCATGTACGATCTAACAGCAGTCAATGAGCAGACGTCGCTACAACCCACTCCAGCAGTTACAGTCCTTCGGGAGAGGCTGCGCAAGGGCCAATCTTTGAATACAGAGGTAGCAGATTGGTTGCAGGTAATTTCCCAATCACCAACCATGCACCTTTGTTCGCTCTGGCTGATGGGGTGCACCCATAGGAGCGGAGAAAAGTCGAAGAGCTTTATGCGCAAGGGCTATTAAAGCTCGCTAAGAAGCAACCCCCTGGGGATCAATCGGAGCTAGGGTGAGCAGCTCGAACGTTGACGGGTCAAAGAAGGATGTCTGATGTCAGGGACATGTAGGATCTTTCGAATCGCATGGGACCGTATAATCAACTCTACATCTCAGCTCGCCGCTTCGCACCAACACTTAGCACAGAAGATCGACACTGAGGTTGAGCGCCCATTGCGGGAGTTCGCTGCCACCAACAAAGACTGGGCGGGGTTAAAGGCATATGAGGGGAATCTTACCGGCATTGCGAAGCAAATCGACAATGCAGAAGACAAGGCCGATAAGCTGCGGAAGAAGGGCTCCCGAGCTCAAGCAGCCAGAGTTGCTGAGGCTGCCGCTGCTGTGGAAAAGGCCACTGGGGATTGGGATTCGCAGGCACCATTCGTATTTGAAAAGCTTCAGGCGGTTGACGAGACTCGATGTAATAATCTACGAGACTCTTTAACGCAATATCATACATTGGAGGTAGATCAAGCTCAAAGAGCCATGCAACTTGCCAACGAGAGTCTTAGTACATTACTTGACCTTAATACGATTGATGAGATCAGGACGTTTGCTGAGACAGTTACTCATGGGAGACCAAAGATTGAGAGGCAAGGGGCCAGGGCACCAACTACAGCTGCTGCCGGTATGCCGTCCACGACCCCATCCATTGTCACTGATGATTCAGTCAGTGTCCAGTCAGCAGGATCAGGCTCAGGCGGAGGTATGCGGAATTTCGGCCCTGTAATTTCACGAATGCTAACTGGTGATCAGGGACTGGAATAGGCCATGGCTTAGGTCTGAGGCGCCTGGGCACTGTTCTCCGAGGACGTGCGAACCGCAATAGTAGTGTCCCATATTTGCGGTCATCATCACCAGTACGCTCCTTAGAAAGGCTACCAGGAAAACGTGAAGGGCCCCCAATGACACCCGCATCGCCAAGGGGGTCTGATTTCGCTTCTACATCGTCGAGAAATTTGTCTATACCGACGCCTTCGTCCCCTTCCATACATGAATCGGCGCGACCTACCACACCCAAAGCAAATGGTGCAAATGGTGTTGGAATTTCAAGCTCACAAGAGAATGGATTAACTCCACCTTCAACTGCCGACGCGTTGCAACCACCGCTGATGCCCACGGTTTCAGTCACTGACGAGGTGAGGGAGATGTGCAATTCTTCGGTCGTGGTTACATTATGTTGACATCTTTATAGCCCCAGAAAGACTCAGAAGGGTACACCATACCGCCTCCAGTCACGGATATTGGAGGCATCTCACTGGAAGACAACAGGTGAGTCATCTAAACTACCGGAGATGGTATTAATCTAATACATTTTAACAAAGTGAGCAAACTCAACCTCAATTCAAACTCGAGATCAAGAATGATGTAATTCCTGAGGAGGAAGAAGAGGCAGACGCCGCCATGTCGAAGGTTGCTACGCATCTAAGAATGGTAACTAACCTGTCTTTATATACTCGACATGGTGGGACAGACTACAAGGATAAAATTACTAACTGCTCTATAGCAAAACACGGTAACTAGGAAGAATCGTGGTCGCCGGGATGCCAGAGATGTCAGAAATACAGTCTTCTTCCCTACAGGGACAGGCCCCACAGACCCTCTTGAGATAATGAGCAATCCTTCAGCCCTCAACCCCTCAGTGCTGGGCAACTCATCTCCACCAATGGCACCGCTCAAAGTGCCTCGAGCCGCCCCTCCCTTGCCATCTGAAGCATCTGACACGCAATCGATCCGATCTTCTCGGTCTGTTACATCCCTTACTGGAGCAGTGGTAGTTAGGCATCCCGAGCTCCACGAGCCAGGCCTTTCCTCGTCGATAGTCGAATCAGTGAACGTGAGCTTTGATTCTGGGCAGCCAACGAGGGTAACTGTGGTGGGTGAGATTGCTTTGGCATACAACCCACCTGACACAGAAGCGCTATCGCCCCCGACAACACAGGTTGTACGGATGGACAACTTTTCAGTTTTGGGAAAGATTGCACCGAATCCGACTTTCATAAGTGCTGTTCCGGAGAAGGCTGGAGAATATACTGTGTCTCTTGCACACCTTCACAGGACCACTGTAGCTTTCAGGTATCAGGTGCATCTAGAGGAGACTGTATGGCCGGAATATTTACCTATCATCGTTTCTCCTCTTTGGCGGATGGAGGCTCATCAGGCATCCGTGATTCTGAATTACAAGCCTAACCCCAACTACCATCGCAGGGCCGCTACAGGCACTCCTATTACTTTGCGGAACATAAGGTTCATTACTGGCGTTGATGGTGTAATTCCAGCAAGCTGTCCGAGTAAGCCCATCGGAACCTTTGCACGGGATTTCGGTCGGATAGCTTGGAAACTCGGTGATATCACCTTGGATGACGCATCTGCGGCCGGAAGGTTAGTTGCGAGGTTTACCTATGACGAGGGAGCCGGGGCGGCGGCAAAGCACGCTCCGAGCGAGATGAGGTGGGAGATTGTAGGAGATGAGGCGGCTGCTGCGGGAAGCCCACTGGGCTTATCAAGTCTAGAGAAGATGGAGGAGATGAAAGAGGAGGTGGATCCCTTCGCGGATGAGGAGACGCTTTCGAAGGGTGCAGAAGGTGCGGGAGAGAAGAAAGAGGAATGGAAAAAGCTGGCTATGATCAGGAAAGTGACAAGTGGGAAGTATTTCGGAGCTTGAGTACGAGCATCTATTGGCAGCCTGTGGGAACTGTGTGGGGGTATACACAGCAAGTTTCTATGAGCGGATTAGAGTTGGTGTTTATTTACGTATTTTGTGATATTATTGGATTATCACGGTCTAGTTCCATTACCGTGTCTTTTTATTCCCTTGATCGTCATCTATCTATATACCGCCTACTCTGTTTTCAAACTCCTATTTCCTTATGTCACTGCATATCAGTTTGTCGAGCTCAAGACAAAGTTTCCTATTCCGTCTCAATTTCCTTTTCCCATGATAATTCTCTGAGTTCTCTTCATCCTCTACTTTACCCTCCATCATCATCCTGAACAACGTTACATAGGCTGCATTGATTGGCCTTGTACCTACATATTGTTTATTATGCATCTCCACCACCCTCAACCCCCAACCAATCAACCATTCATTGACAGGGTGGGGTCATTCCCTCTGTTGCACTGACTCTATCCTCCCTCCGTACCAATATTCTCCTGCACTCATCCAAAACTAGTCTCGGAACGGAATACCCTTGTTTTCGGGTTTTTTTTTTTTTACTCTTGTTATTACCTTCAAGTATGTATTATATTCTTCTTTTTCTTTTCTGTTTGTTTTACCCAAATGTTGTTTCGTTTTGTTAGTTTAGTAGCCTTGTGTTGGTATACCAGTAAGCCATTAAAAACCTGAAATTATTACCTATTTTTTTTTTTTTGATTTTATTGGTTTACCACATAGTTAAATACCAAGGCCAAAGTTCCAAATATCATTAGGTGGTGGTACCCATAGACCATTCAATTGGTGAAAGTCGAGTTACCGGTAGTTTAG
>Ga0307511_10001511_pt1 | contig 24619 bp, 16 predicted proteins | sample 13_EM_MG_FD_200266 | JGI IMG/M metagenome (GOLD analysis project Ga0307511, IMG submission 200266) | Populus trichocarpa ectomycorrhiza microbial communities from riparian zone in the Pacific Northwest, United States - 13_EM | ecosystem: Host-associated > Plants > Roots > Unclassified | place... | reverse complement strand
AGACTCCTTATTCATCATAGTTATACAAGGAAAGAAGGGCTGGCGGTATTTAATGTCAAATTTGTTAGCTTATTTTGGGGAGTTTCCTAATCCTACAAGAAAGGTTAAGAAAGGCAACAAAGGTTTTCATTTTTTAGAGGATTCTTTAAAGTTACAATTAATTATCCTAGACAAACAAGGAAGCTAAAGGGGAGACAACTTCAACAATCAATTTCCTAGCTTTTTGGATATCTAAAAGTGGGAACAAAGATCCTAGTGTTTCTTGGATGAGAATTTTGTTCATGACATTATTTAAACTAGAAAAATTATCTATTTTAGGTTATTTTGTTTAATTAGGTGCAACAACTTTACTTTGTATGTCAGATTTGTTATTTTTATTATTTTCTTCATGTTTGGGCTTAGTTAACATACTTTGAGTTTATTGTAAGTTGCCCACAAGTTTTGGGTTCATTAGGTGATACAATCCAAAAAAGAATTGAACAAGAAAATTCAAATTCTAAAGTAATTGTATCTATTGTTCAGTTTTACAGAAACAATCATAATTCTTAATCTAATAGTTGGATTGGGCTGTAAATTTACCCAAAGTTTCCCTTATTATTTTTCTACATTGGGATAAAATGTCAAGTCAATCAAAGTTTGGAAAGGTCTTATGATATTGGTTAGAACATGTTGTACGAGTTTTGTTATTGACTTCCTTTTGAATTGTGGACTTTCTATTTGTCAATTATCCTTTTTCTATAAGGATATGGTAGCTTGTTTTGAGAACTTTCTAGTTCTCAAAAGATCTTTAATGAGTTGTAATATAATTTTCAAGTGTGGCAAAGACTCATTAATGTTCCAAAATCTTTTTCTTACAAAGATTCCTTATTCATCCTAATTACATAAGGAAAGAAGAGCTGATGGTATTTAATGACATATTAATTAGCTTATTTGGAGGAGTTTTTCAATCCTACAAGGAAGGTTAAGGACAATAACTAGTATCCTTTCAAAAGAATGATTAATAAAAGGTTGCATTTAAAATCCTCTTCTATCTAGGAAACTATTTGGGCGAAAACTTTTTCTATAGTTTCTAGGATTATCGAGAAGCATTGCAAACTATAAATAAACCTTGTATCAGACTGACAATATTTTCTTTTCTTCTTCTCTTCTCACGGCAGCATAAGAATCAGACCTATGGACTTTATTTCTTTTACATTAGTTATAACCCTCTCAATGATAGTTTGGATCAGGGTTTGGGCTTATTAAAATAGAATTTGAGTCAATTTTATAAGTGGGTCAATTCAACCCATAAAGATAGATCCATTAGGGTTTTTTTTGGATAAAGTAAGTATAATAACTGAAAAGAAAACTAAACAACAGCAAAGGGCAAAGCCCAACAAAATAAGGCCAGGAGGACAATCCCTCAAAGCCTAGTCACCGAACCCAACTAAAACTAAGTTAGAGAAACAAACACAAAGAAATTGGGGCATACCCAAAGGAAATGCTAAGAGGATATACCCACTACATCAAAACAAGAGAAATAATCTATCATTGAGAGGGTCTAATTAGTGAGAAAAGACTGGCAACAATTTGTCACCACCATCTATACCAGAGCATAATAGCTAAGGCGTATAACAAGAGGGTCAAACCAAGTGTATTCAATTAAGGAGACTTTTTATTTAAAAAGATCTTGCCAATCTTAGAAGAAGATCGGAGCAAATAGGTGCCAAACTATAAAAGAACATATATGGTGAAGAATGCCTTTTCCATAGAAGCCATGATTTTGACCAAAATGGATGATTTACTTAAGCCTGTACACTTTACTATTGTAAAGAAGTACTATGCATAAAGTATTGTATCGATAAATCAATAAAGATCAAAAGCTTGGCTATGAATTCTTATATATATTTTCCTCTTTATAAACTCTGAAAAACTTCGAATAGCCTTTTGCATGATCTCATAGTCTTAAAAAACATTGTTTTTACAAAAAAAAACAAAGTTCAATAAAACAAATTTGGGAAATCAAAGTTTTTAGTACAAATTCAGAGGTTGAATTGTTGTTTGTTCTTAACAAACAAGTTTTAAGAATTCAAGTGATTTCCTAGTGAGGTGAAAAACAAGCAGAAACCTGAAAATGAACCAAAAATCATTCATACTAGCTTTGAAGTTGAGTTCTAGTTGGCTGAATAATGATAGAAACTATTTGCATGTCCTTTGCAAATCTCCATTGATCCTAGTAAAATTTTTCTTGCAAAAAAACCTTGACTTGGATTACACCTTATACTAGGAGTAAGTACAAAGAATATAAAAGCAATTTGAAATTGAAACCACACAAGATGATTCTCATTGATCAATAGAAATATCAAAAGTGATCAAGTAAAGCTGGGGACACTTTGAGATTCAGAAAGGCTGAGTATGTTGTGCAAAGAAAAATGATGATGATGCTCAAAATCAAATAAAGACAAATAATCCTAACCCATCACAAAATCATTTTACAAGATATATTCCAAAGTCTATGAGCCCATTAACCAAAATGAATAAAAAATAAAGGCTTGAGAATGAACGCTAGTGATCCTTAATCCCGAGAGCCCTTAAACACCTTTTAAGCCCATAAATATCTTTTTCTTTCATAGCTAAGAGTCAAAGCCTATATAGTGTGATTGATAAAGTCATTTCTAATCAAAAGCAAGCAATCTAGGTTGGTAAGGAAAGCTCTCCGATGCTAAATGTGATCTTCAAAAAAGATTATGGTTATGCTTTATTATTCATAAAAGTAAAATGAATACCTCAAAGATTTTTCTTTTCTCTGAAATTCTAGAGTTGAAACTCGAGCTCTTTAACAAAAAAATCTTGAAAACAAAAGGTCACCTCAAATTTTTACTAACGAAAAAACCTGCACCAAAATCTAAAATCCAACCTTCATGAAACCCTTTCTATGGAAGTTGCTTGAATTTTTCGAAACAAATTTGTTTTAAACTTGTATCAAAATGGTTTTTGCAAGTAGTAATAGATTTTAAATTTCAAAGATAAAATCTATGATTCGATTTTTGCAAGAATCAAACATCTTCTGCATAATATCATCCTTGAGAAAACCCAAGCAAACAAAGCAAGATAAAGTACTTGGGAGTATGATAAGGCTAGGGGCAATTCAAGAAACCCGACAAGAGTAGCTATATAACCCTTTTTCTAAAAAGATAAAAAATAGTAAGTTATTTAAATCCTATAATGTCTTTTGAGAACTTAAGATATAACTAGGAAAGCTACAATAAAGAAGGTATGGTGAATATTGGGTGGTGGTTATGACACCATAATAGTGCTACTCATATGATTACAATGATAAGTAGGAGAGCCTTGAAAGGTCACATTCGATGAAACAAAGGTGTTCAGATAATGGGATAGATAAAGATCCTCAGAGCTTATCAAATGAGAATACCTTTCCTATATATCAAATCTACAAGTTGAAGCTTGAGTAGACTTGATACGATCCGGGCAATGAAAAAACAATCAGATTCGAATTATGATGTAAAATATACAACTGTTTAATTTTATAACAACAATCATAATTCTCAATCCGACAATTGGATCAGGCTGAAATTGTACATGGAGTCTCCTGACATGTTTTCTTACCCTCAGTTAAACTTTCAGGTTAATCGGAGTTCGGTAAGGTACCACAATACTGGTCAACAGAGGCTGTATGAATTTTATTATTTACTTCCTTTTGACTTATGGACTTCCTATATGGCTAGGATTATTCACCTAAAAGGATGTGGCAGCTTGTTTTGGAAATTTCGTAGTTCTACAAAGATCTTTAAAGGGTTGCAACATAGTTTCCAAGTGTACTAAGGATTCATAAATGCTTCTGAATCCTTTTCTTACAAGGATTCCTTATTCATCCAATCTACAACAAGGAAAGAAGACTTCAGAATTAATTCTACCTTTAAATCAGATTTCGTAATCTATTTGGAACTTCTTAAGGGTGAAACATCTGATTGTAGCATATTTAGGATAGTAATTTTTAGATTTTTATTATTTTCTTCTTAGTCTTTGGGTTATTATTACTTATTTGGGTCAATTGTAAGTGGGCCTCATATAAGTCCACCTAAAGGGGGTCCATTACGGTTTATTTAAGTATAGAGTCAGTATAAATAAAGACATAACCAGACATGTAAGTTAGACAATTCAAATTAATAAAACTTCTTGTTTGCCGCACTTTGTGTGTGTGTTGCTGGGATACGTTCCCTTTCTTAGTTCTCTAAAGAATAGAAAATGACTTATCAAAGAACAACTGGCTTCGTGGAGTTATCTTTATACTTCTCGTTCGCTAATCAATATTCGTTGGGTGGGGGTTTCCGTTTCTAATAGTGTTGGTGCCTAGGTACATGTTATATTTGAGTCACACTCCTATCAAACCTGATTTACTTGGCTTTCCGGGAATTAATGTCTTTTCATGTGGATTGTGTGACCACGTGATCACGGGGTTCACATAACTTGGTATCAGAGCTTGGCTTCATTAATCAAGTTATATCCTTCTAAAATTTTCGTTTATTAATGATTCCGCAAAAATTCTTTAGTATCAAATTTCTTCTTCTCCTTGAATTTGCGGCATATAAAAAAAATTTGTTATTTCATTCTGTTACTGTTCAATATATCAGTACTGTCAAAAACAAAGAGAAAAGAGAAAAACAAAGAAAAAAATCGTTCAAAAAGACGTTTATTGGTTTTTGCTGTAGAAAACAAAACAAGGGAAAATCGGATCAAATCAACTCAGAATTATCTAAACGTTGATACTCTTATTACTAGGGTCCTAATCGCACCACCTATTAATTTTAGGGTCAATTGGATTTCGTTTGCATTGGTTTTCAATTTTAGGTCTAATCAGGTTTGATTCATAACGTTTTTGCGTCAGCATATAAAACCTTATCGTAAATTGATCAAAGCTTATATTCTGTCTATTTGGGTTGATATCACACTTTATCTGAAATTTTAGCTCAATTAGATATCATTTACTTTAGGTTCCAAATTCGGACATAACTCGTCGTAAACGGGTCTGTTTTGCGTCAACTTTTGAAATTCGCATTCTTTCTGTTGTTTTCATTTCTTGCAGTATAGTTTTCAACATATCTAGCATATTTGGGTGTTGTTTCATCATTTTGCATATTTCATTTTACTTTTTATTCGAGTCTTCAGTTTCGTTCATATTTCGGATAGATTCGCTTACTACTCGCGAGACTATCATCGCAGTTTTATTTTGCTTGTTTTCTAGTTTTTTTATTGTTTTTGAGTCATATATACATATATGGATTACGCTGCTAAGTTGGTTCTATTTGGTGTTGGTTTCAATTCTGCAAGAACCGCAAGAAGGTAAGACGAGAGGTGTGAGGTTGTGAGGATATTAGAGTGTTTGAGCGAAACATATGCGACGTGAGGATTTTTTTTACCACTAATCAATTTTTTCAGGTACTATCATGTCAGATCGAAACAACACACCACCCTCTCCCAATGTAGAACTTAAGTTTCAAATGCAAGCCATGACGCAGATGATGGAGAGGATGAATTTTGTGATGGGGAACGTGTGTGACAGATAAACTTGGTAACAAGGCTGGTACAAATACCCAAGATGTGAGGAAGGTTTGGGCTGAACCGCTAGCTAACAGTGGCAATAAGGCCGAAAGGCCAAGGTGGGCTGATTATGAGGATTTTGAGGACATTGATGATATTGGTGATGGTGGTTTTGGGGATGAGACCATAGGCTATCGGGAAGGTTTTCGGCAGCCTAGAAACCAAAGGGATTTTGGGTATAAAACTAGGGGTCAATTCGGCTAAAGGAGAACTTTACATAGTGTTGGAGGACATGATGATAACTATTGGGAGGCAAAGAAGATGGAAGATGATATAGATTCAATGAGGCAAAAGATTAGTGAGGCTGATTGGAGGAGATTCACTATGAGTAAGGTGGAGAAACTGAGGTTTCGAGTTTCAAATATTTATGCTCATAATGCTTTTATGATGTTAGATAAAGAGCGTGAGGCTGAACGACTTGCAAAGGTTTATAAAAAAAAACAAATAAAGAATGTGAAGAATAGAGAGTTTCAGTTAAGCGCCAAAGGGATAAAAAATGAAAGAGGGCATCAGTGGTTGTCATTCAAAAATATACATGCAAGTGGATGGCAAGACGTGTTTATTTGAAATTATTATCGGCTACTATATTTATACAATGTTGTTACAGGCAATTGTGTGCAAGAAAAGAACTCCAACGGCTGAAACAAGAGGCTAAGGAATTCTCCATCAAACCTGTTGGTGATTCGAGGACGAATCATCTTAAAGAGAAAGAGAATGATACGATCCGGGAAATGAAAAAACAATCAGATTCGGATTCTAACGTAAAATATGCAATTGTCTAGTTTTACAACAACAGTCATAATTCTCAATCTGACCGTTGGATCGGGATGAAATTGTACGTGGTGTCTCCTGATATGTTTTCCTACCACGGGTTAAAATTTCAGGTCAATTGGAGTTCGGAAAGGCACCACAATACTAGTCAACAAAGGTTGTACTGTTGGGAATCAAAAAACAACTGGCTTCATGGCGTCATCCTTATACTTCTCGTTCGCGAATCAATGTTCGTTTGGTGGGGGTTTCTGTTTCCAGTAGTGTTGGTGCCTAGGTACAAGTTATCTTTGTGTCACACTCTTATCAAACTTGATTTACTTGGCTTTCTGGGAATTGCATGACCATGTGATCACGAGGTTCGAATTAAGACCAAAGCAGAGAAGTCATGAAAACATGCCGCAAAGATTGATACTCTGAGAGACAAAGTCCATGAAGAAAAGGGACTTGTGTTTCTCACGTAATAACTCATGCATATTAACCCCAAAGCATTACATTTTGATCATTGCATGAAGTCCAAGGAAAAAATCTTTGACGGATTCCAATTCGTTTTTTAGCAAAGGAAATCCATCAGAGGTTCAATTCTTGTTGATACAAGGGCTAAAGATGTCAAATTTTCAAAATATGAGATATTATGCGAACCCAACTTTGATCCATACCTTTTCAAGTGTGCTTTTAAGTCACTCGTTTTTAGACAACATCTTTGATTTTATCATCTATCAAGTGTGCTTTTAAGACACCCGCTTTTAAACATCATCTTTGATTTTATCAACTTTCAAGTGCGCTTTTAAGCCACTCACTTTTAGATAACATATTTGAAATTATCACCTTTTAAGTGTGCATTTGAGTCCTCGCCTTTGAGCACTATCTCTTTTACATAGTGCTTCTGACATTATTTTCTTCTGAGTAGGCCTTTAAGCCCTCGCCTTTCAGATAGTGCGATTTTTAGCTCGTATCTCATTTGAATAATGCTTTTGACACTATTAGTTTCTAAGTGCACCTTTGAGCCCTTGCCTTCTAGATAATGTGCTTTTTAGCCCCTATCTTCTTTGAATAATGCTTTTGACACTATCACTTTTTGAGTTTTGTGCCCTTGTCTTTCAGATAATGCACTTTTTAGCTCTTATCTTCTTTGAATAGTGCTTTTGATACTATTAGTTTTTTAATGCTTCTTTAAGTCCTCACCTTTCAGATAGTGTATTTTTTAGCCGCTATCTCATTTGAATAGCGCTTGCGGCACTATCACCTTTCATATGCGCTTTTTAAGCCCTCATTTCTGACAAATTTTGTTAAATTTATCATGCTTGGAGATATCTTTGAATATCTCATCATTTTGAGAAGGATTAACCACTTTTGTTTAGGTAAATCCGCATATCCCCATTGAAGTTTTTTATCCTGACATCTTTTTATCTTTTCTTCTTTACAAGGTTACTTTCTAAAGTCTCTTGCGAGACTTTTTATCGTAACTATTATAAATAAGGGGCAACTGTCATAAGTCAATTTTGGATTCCCGCAAAACTATCTTTTTTAAATAAAAAAAGAAAGAAAAAAGGTTTAAAAAAAAATGCAAGAAGACAAGCTATTTGGTTGGTAAGAACAGGTTGAAAAATGATCTACATGCATAAATGAGTGATGGATGGATCAAATTGGATTTTGACTTTTTTTAGAGACTCAATTGCACCATTGAAGGACCTAAATGTGAAAGGCAGTGCAAATTCAAGGTTAACTTAAAAAAATTGGATAACTTTGTATGAAAATTAAGTCTAAGGACTTAATTAGATTTTTAATAAACTGATTTGATTTAATCATAGGTGTTAAAGGTTTAATTAAATTTATAAATTAATTTAAGCCAAAATTAAAAGAATTAATTAAGTACAAGGACTTAATTGGTGAAAAAATAAGTTTGGAAGTTTAATTTGAGCTTAATTGATAATATTAGAATTTTAAAGGACCATATTTAATTTTTAAAAGCTTAATTGGATGAAATTAAAGGTGAAATTGCAAAATTTAAGAAGTTTCAAGGTCAATTAAAAGTGTATATGCCATAATTGAAACGACATGGACCTATTTGAAGTTTGCAAGATCCCATTAGAAAACTTTAATTTTTAGGGTTTAATCTGAATGACATGTCATAAATATTTAATGAAGAAAATGAGTGACATGTTGTCTAGTCCTTGTTTGTCATCTTCTTTAGCGGAAAAGGCTGATCGGGTTGTCATCTTCAGCAAATAAACATGGAATCTCCGACCATCTCAGAGGCTCATACCACTACTAATGGATTGAGAAACACCTCATCTACAAGGATTAACTATCCTCATCGCACGTTTATAGCTCCTTTGGCACAATTGATATGATTCGACCTTGGGTTAAAATCATAGGGATTCAGTTGAGAGCTTGGGTTTGAGGGGAAAACCATTCAGCCAAGATTGGGTTTTTTAGTGTTGATGGGTTTGACCTAATTATGAAGAAATTGGTTTCGGTCAGATCTGATTTGAGCCTTATGGATGTACATGCGTTTAGGCTACACGAGGGCAAAAAATGGCTAGGATTAATTTGGGTGTTGGGGTCCTTTTCCTATAAGGATTTGTCAAAAATCTTAGCTAAGTTCGGGTTCATGATAGCATGCTGAATTGGAGAAGGATTATAGTGTCTTCATATTGGACAAGGATTCCATATCTAACATAGAAACCGAAGGGCGACAACATGTGAGAGTAAATTCCCTTATTTATTTGTCCATTACAAGTAAGGATTCATTTCCTTACAAAAAGAACAACAGGTGACCATATTTCGAGAACTTTCGTTGTTGTTTTCTTTCTTTTCTCTTGCAGGATTTCCTTACTTTAAAGGAAGATTGTGGAAGGCTTTTAAAAAGAAAGAATTCATGAACTCTCTTCCTTATTTTTGAGAGAAGTAATTCAACCAAATAAGGAAAAAGGTCAAGCATTCAAGGTAGCATATTCCAAGCATGGAAAGAGGTCTAAAACGGTTGGCAGACACACATTGTTCCTACGGATGCCAAACTACACAAGAAAATTAAATTAAGCTAGAGATGGTTTTAGGAGCTAATTGTTTTCTTGTATTATTCTAAATATTTTACTAAGTTCTTATGTGGTTTTAAGTATTATTTGAACCATAATATTTTAGTTTAGGTTTTTAAGTTCACCTGACGTTATGGCCCAAATTAAGTGTTTTAGGTTTGTTTTAGGAATTAGGCCCGTGTTAGCTAAAAGCCCAATGATTTGCAACCCAATATGGGTCCATTAAGGTTAATTATCTTAGGACTATTTAATGGTTTCCTTGTTGTGAATTTCAACAGCCTTAACATGGGATCAGATTGTACTTAAGGTATTGATACAGACCTCTTAATTACGTGGTCAAACAACCCTCAATGAAGGTGATACTTCTCCAAGAAAGTTGAAAATTAGGTTTGAGAATCTTGATTCGAAGTTAACCTGTAACTAAGAACCAAGGGTATTGAAATTCATAAATTGATGCCATAAGGTCAGTTATATCTTGATACATCAGGTTTTTTTCTTTGTCACGACAAAAAACACATTTACTCAATGACTCAATATCTTGATACAGACCTCTTAAACGCATGTTGTGTTGGCTAGAATTTGGGCTTCATAATTTGTCTCAATTTGTCTTCTATTGGGTTATCACGGTGTCAAAAAAATCATGATATTGGATTGATGCTTGATTGTGCAAAATTAAATTCAATTTTACATATTTTAGCTGTTATGTTTTTTTTTTGTGTTTTTAGTTTGAAACTTTTGGTTTTTGGTCCAAAACTTTAATCTACTCATGTTATAAGTCCTTGTATTTGAGAGAAGAGATAAATAGTCACATATGAAATGGTGGAGCAGAGATAAAGTTTTCAGTTATCCATTTTCCAACAACCAAAATATACGATATCGGTGTCATTGGGTCCTATTTGGTGAGAGAAGTTTCATTTAGGTGTCCTCGTCTTGTCAAAAAACTAGATTGGGCCTCAATAATTTTATTTTTATTCAAGTTTTTTATTTGAAAAAACAATGTTTCTGAAAAAAAATGTTTTTGTTAAAAAAATAGCTCATGTGATTTTTTATTTATTTTATTAAACTCAAGCATCAACTTTTCAATTCACAATTGAATTTTAATACGATGCAAAAAACATGTTAACAATGCTTATTTATATTTTTAAAATCAACTTTTAATCTTATCCTAGTAGCGTCTCTTTTTCCAAAAAAACTCTTTCATACGAGAAAGTTAGCTAGTAATAATTTAATCAATAAAACACTAAAGGATGTGACTAAATCATCATAGCCATATCCACAAAACACTATTTATTATAATAGTATTTTGTGTTATTTTGCTTTTTTTGTTTAATGTTTTTTTTAATTTAACCTTTCAACAATCTAATTTTATTTTTCAAATTCATCCTTTAATGTTATATTGTTTTGGAAATTATGCTTTGTAATTTTTTTTATTGGATTATGTACTAGTCTTATGAATTTAATTTTTTTTCTCAATTTCTACCTTCAATAGTAGATCTGTTAGAAATGGGCTTCATAATTATTTTGATTTGCTTTCTGTGAATTTATCTTGATCTCATGACCTAAGTTGATTCGAGTGTTTTCTTTGGGCTACTTTATGTAATTAATTTTTTTTTATTTCACCCTTTAACATTGAGTTAGTTGGAAATTGAGTTTTATATATTTTTTATTTGTTTTCTATAAGATTATTTTAATCTCATGACCCGAGTCATGGGTTTGGCAAGTTGAACTTTATTGACTATGTTTATTTTTCTTGGGTCCTTTTTTAATTGAATATTTTTTATTGGGCTTCGTGATATCTTTTATTTGCTTTTCATGGAGTTATCTTGAGCTCATGACCCGAGTCGTGCGTTTGGCTTGTTGACTCTATTCATTTTTGGGGTTATTTTTTAATTGAATATTTTTTCCCAATTTCACCCTCTAACAAATCGATCCTTTTTTTTATTTAGGTTTTTTATGCGAATCTATTGAACATACGATCAAGCAACCCACACGCAAAAACACCAATTCCTGGAAATTCAAGTAAATCAGGTTTGATAGGAGTGTGACACAAAGATAACTCGTATTTAGGCACCAACACTATTGGAAACAAAAAGCTCCACCTAATATATATTGATTTGAGAACGAGAAGTATAAGGATGACTCACTATGTCAGTTGTTTTTTGATAAGTCGTTTTCAGTTCTTTAAAGAACCAATGAAGGGAAAATATCTCACCAACTCACACAACAAGGTGCAACAAAGAAGTTTTTATTAATCTCAATTTCATTGCCCCTCACACATTTGATTATGACTTTATTTATAGTGACTCTAGACTGAAATAAACCCTAATGGACCCCCCCTCATATGGACTTATATGAGGCCCCTTATAATTGACCTAAATAAGTAATGATAAACCAAAGATTAAGAAGAAAATAATAAAATTAATACCCTAGATATGCTAGAATCAGATTTGCTACCTTTAAGAAGTCCCAAATAGACTAAGAAATCTGATCTGAATGTGGAATTAATTCTGAAGTCTTCTTTCCTTGTTGTGCTTAGTTTCTTTATTTTGCATGGACAATTAATGAATAAAATCTTCCTACCAATTTAGTTTTCTTCCTAAACTAGGAGAATCATTAATTAATCATTCCTAGGTTAGAAAATCATATATGGCAACCCTTTGATCCATAAGACCAATACACCTGAATAAAGAAGAGGATGGAGTTGAGAAGTTGAAGTCTACATAAGAAAGATAGCGGTTCAACCAACTCCTAGCTTTAGCCATGATTCGGTCCACAAGAATTAAACAATCATAAGAAGATAACTTTATAGTAATAAGAGGAACATCAAGATACTTAACCGATAATTTTCCTTCCCTATAACCGAGAGCACTAAGAAGTTGCAGTTTAGTATTAGACTCAACACCACACAAGAACATAGTACTCTTATCAAGATTTGGGGATAAACTTGAAGCAACCCGAAATTGATCAAGGCAATTCCTAACCAATGAAATCGAGGCCACCTTCTTTTTATTTGCCTCTCCAACTTCATTGTCATATGGTCCACCATGTTCTTTAATTTCACGTAATATTGTAATTCTACAACATTCACAATGTCCCTAATTTAACCCATCAAGAAATCTAACCATAGTAGCTTCTCTATTCTCAATCACATTGGCCTCAATCATTACGATCTCCATCTTCTTGAAATACTCATTCTTAGACTTAGAACCCTGATTCAAACCATGGAATTTCATATACAAATCTCTATAATAGTTGTTAGGCACAAATCACCTCCTCGTCAACACTTTCATCTTCTCTCATGATGTTATTGGCCTTTTGTCCACTCCCCTTCCTACTAATCACATTCTGATCCCACCAAATCAGTGCGTAATCCGTGAATTATTGACTACCACTTTCACCCTCTTTGCCTCTGAATAGTTATGGCAATCAAGCATCCAATCCATCCTTTTCTCCCACTTCAAATACATCTTGGGATCATTTTTACCTTGAAAAGTAGGTGTTTTTAGTTTGATATCATCTAAATCATCATCATGTCCCCCAAAGTTACAAAAATTTCCCCTTTGGCCGAATTAGCCCTCGCTTCTATTCCTAAAATCCCTCCAATTTCTAGGCTACCAAAAACCTTCTTTATGGCCTATGATCTCATCCTCAAAACCACACCAATATCATCAACGTCCTCCTTAAAATCCTCATAATCAGCCCACCTTGGCCTTTTGGCCCTACTGTCATTGTTTAATTTTGGATCAGCCCCAACCTTCCTCATGTCTTGGGTACTTGTACCAACCTCGTTATCTCGTTATCACATTTCTCCACCCTCTGAAGGTTGTCACACACGTCCCCCATCAGAAAATTCATCATCTTCATTATCTTCGTCATAGCTTGAATTTGGAAATTAAGTTCACCATCAGGAGCGAGTGGTGTGTTGTTTTGATCTGACATGATAGTACCTACAAAAATTGGTTAGTATTATAAAACTATCCTCACGTCGCTCGTGTTTCACTCAAAATTAGGCTTTTCCCCTCGTCTCACCTTTTTTCAGCTCTTACGGAACTGAAACCAACACCAAATAGAACCAACTCAGTGGCGCAATCCAAATAGGTGTATATGACTTAAGAAGTAATAAAAACATAAAAAAACAAAACTGCGATGATAGTCTCGTGAGTAGCAAGCAAATCTATCCGAAATATGAACAAAACTGACTCAAATAAAAATATGAACGAAGTATGCAATATGATGGAACCAAACTCGAATATTTTAGATATAGTGTAAATATACTGCAAAAAACAAAAACAAAACGAGTTTCAAAAGTTGACGCAAAAACAGACCCGTTTACGACAAGTTAAGTCTGAATCTGGAACCTAAGGTAAATGATGTCCAATTGAGTTAAAATTTTAGATATAGTGCTATTTCAACCCAAATAGATAGAATATTAAATTTGAACAATTTACAATAAGGTTTGATATGCTGACACAAAAACGTTATGAATCAGACCTGAGATTAAAAACCTAAGAAAACAACATTTAATTGATCCCAAAATTAATATTTTGTGTGATTAGGACCCTAATAATCAGAGTATTAAATTTGAGCTATTTCCAAGTTGATTGATCTAATTTCCTCTTGTTTAGTTTTCTACAGCAAAATCAAATAAGTGTCTTTTTGAACGACCTTTTCTCTTATATTTTCTCATTTTTTATGCTACTGATATATTTTGGATAGTAATAGAAATAGCCCTAATGGACTAAAATAAACTCTAATAGACCCTTTTACGTGGACTTATACGAAGCCCACTTACAATTGACTCAAATAAGTAAGAAGAAACCAAAGACTAAGAAGAAAATAATAAAATTAATAAAAATATAAAATTAATATGCTAGATATGCTAGAATTAGATTTTCCACCCTTAAGAAGTCTCAAATAGAGTAGGAAATCTGATCTGAATGTGAAATTAATTATGAAGTCTTCTTGCCTTTTTGTGATTGGTTTCCTTATTTTGGATGGACAATTAATGAAGAAAATCTCTCTTTTATACCTGCCAATTTAGTTTCCTTCTTAGACTAGTAGAATCATTAATTAATCCTTCCTAACTTAGGAAATCAGATTTGGCAACCCTTTGATCCACACGAATTGAGCTCTTCTTGGACTTGAATTAGATGAATTAGAGGTTGTCCTTCATGCTCCCTAGGCATCCCAAGCTCCTCTAGGTCCATCTTGTTCCATATATTCTGAACAAACCCATTCAATACCTTTTTAAGCTTCTTAGCTTCTTTACCCTAGCTCTTGTAATTGACACACTTGACACCTCTAATGAATCTTTGACATGATTAAGTTTGGTGTTGAGCTGATCCTCATCAGTTTTTTTTTTCAATTTTATCTTTTAATATTAGGTTGTTTGGAAATTGAGCTTCATAATTTTTTTTATTTAAGTAGAGTTATCCGGGTCTCATAGATTTAATTATTTTTCTCTTGATTTTGACCTTCAACATTGGATCTGTTGGAAATAGAGCTTCATTATTGTTTTTTCTTTTTATGAAGTCATCTCAGTCTCATGACTTAAGTCATATGTTTTATAGGTTAGCTTGAGTTGTTTTTTTTTTCTTTTTGTTAATTTTTTTTTGATTTCATCATTCAACCTTGAGTTGGTTGGAAATTGGGCTTTATATTTTTTTTTCTATGAGGTTATCCCGATCTCATGACCCGAGTTACAAGGTTGGTAGGTAAACTCGGATAGTTTTTTTTTTTAATTGAATATATTTTTCTTATTTTTTTCTTTTAACATTGGGTTGATTAGGAATTGACCTTCATATTTTATTTTGATTTGCTTTTTATAGGATTATCATGTTCTCATGACTCGGTTCGTAGATTTGATAAGTTAACCCATATCGATCTAACATATCACAATCTCGATATTTAAAAACAAAATAACATCAAATATGTCTCGCCATATTAATATTTAAAAAATATATCATTCAATATGTATTATATTTTGAGTTTATAATTAATTTTTTTTTATTATAAAGCACATCAACAATTTTTTTACATTAAAAATAAAAAAATTTGACCCACGTGCCAACAGAGGCCAATAATGGAGTACAAATTCTAAATTGTATAACCTTTTGTCCTGCTGTTGCTGTAATGCACGTCGGCCTCGGACCTAGGCCGTAGGCCCCAACAGATAGAAAGCCCAAATCACTCAATAAGGAAAGCCCACTGAAGTGTAAACTAGCCTAACAGCAGTCTCGTCTAAAAAATCTTCAAGAACGAAGCAGCGTGTTTTAGAATTGGGAGATTTCGAAGCGCTATGTGTTTCTGCATAATTCCCAACTAATTTGCTGAAAGATAGATCATTCTTTTAAGGTAAATTGCATCTCTCAATTCTTTTAATTTGGTGGGTGTTTTTTATTCCTGTGTTTTTAACAAAGGTTCATAAAAATGAGCTCAATTTTACCTGGTTTTGATATGTTGAGTGGTGAATTTTTTAAATTCATGTTTATGAGATCGATGCATGTCCTAGTGTTCTTGATTTGGATAATTTCACTTCTCTACTTTCTGATGGATACTGTTATCAGTTGGCAGACTTGATTTTGGTTATTTCTTGGGACTTAAGAATAAATTTGAGCTTAGTGATCCTTTTTCAAGTATATTCACTAAAATATTGTCATTCTTCGATCAATTCCTCGCTGTTGATGACATGGGGAGACCACTTTATGCATAGGAATTGTTTCTTGATAATGGAGATTATGTAGTCCATTTATATTTTCGAAGTAAAATACTGAACATCGGTAATTTGTTTTGTTGATAACTTGTTAACATGATCTAGTAAAAACAAGGCAGTACTTGCTTTGCTGAAAAGTTAATCATGTGTTTAGAGTGGAAAAGTAGTTAGTAGTATTCAACTTTTTTACCTCTTACGTTCATGTTTAAGCTGATGGGCATTTGATATCATATCTCTTCCAATGGCCATTTAAAGGATGTGTTTTGAAAAATCTTGAATATTGCTCCATGTATGATCTGGGTTTTCTGTATAGCCTTGCAAAGTGTTGCCTTTCATGATCAGAGGTGTTTTTTTTTTTTTTAAGTTAAATTTTTTTAATGGAATTGGAGATGGTGAGTCGAATTATGAGGTCAAGGAGACAAGTACCTCAGCAGCCAGAACAACAACCACGGGCTAGATGGACAAATGGTGTCACGAAGGTATTTTTGGACATGATGGTTGATCAGGTTCAAAGAGGGAACAGAATTAGCAATTCTTTTAGCAAAAAAGCATGGAAGCATATGAGTGCTGAATTCTACCGGAAAACAAGTTTGAGATGGGACTTGGAGCAGTTGAAGAGCAAATATGCAGTCTTGAGGAGGCAATATGCTATTGCAAGCTCACTTCTTGAACGAAGTGAATTCAGTTTGGATGAATCTACAGGGATGATTAGTGCCAATGATGAAGCATGGGCTGCATACATAAAGGTATGTTCTTTCTGTTGTTGCTTTTTGCAATTGAAAACCTCTCCTGCCTTAGATTGAGGAAGCCTACTTGAATCCGTACTTTGCGGCTACAATAGATATATATTTATTGGATTTATGTCTTTTTTATTTAATTATGCTAAAACTGGTACCAATGACTACTTCCTTGATAATGCCATTAAATGATGTATAATGCAACTTCTAGTTCCAGTACTAGCCTGTGATGCATATTATTGGGGTTGGAGTTCCTCCAAACCTGGGGCAGGAGGCTGATTTATGTTCTTTGAATGTCAGCCTTAAACACTCTGTGAAATGTACACATTAGGAACGCCCTGATGCTGAGACTATAAGAAGCAGTGGCTGCCCTATGTACGAACAACTTTGCATGATATTCTCTGAACCAATGACCAATGGGAAGCATAGACAAGAGGGAGGGATTCCTTCAGCTTGCAGTAAGGTTCCTTTGAACACTATGGAAGAGGAATCATCCTCTTCAGAATCTGGTGAAGCAGATGATGTAGCAGATGATCAAGACACATATCAACCGCTTACATATGGTGCTTCTGCTACAACTTCTAATCGTAAAAGAGGTCGCAAGGGCATTGAAGATGCTATTGCTGCGGGTATATTTCAGATGGCAGCTGCATCAAAGCTGAGGACAGCTGCTATAAGGCAAATCAATGCGAGATACAGTATAGCTGACTGTATTAAGCAACTAGATGAGATTCAACGAGTTGAGGAAGAAGTCTACTTTGCTGCTCTGGATCTATTCAAGAAACCTAGTGCAAGGGAGATCTTCTTGTCTCTCAAAGTTGAGAAGCGCTTAATTTGGTTGCGTAGCAAGTGCACTGGTAATCCAGTATTGTAGGTAGAAAACAAGAGCTATTTATTTTGTCAGTTGTATACATTTGAAGTCTTGTATATATCTAGCTAGTTCTCGTTTATGTCATCTTTGCCAACTCAAACTGTGGGCATTTTGAAACTGGTTTCAAGTTGTCCCCTAGGCATTAGCTCAAGTTTAGGGATGTGCAGCAAATTGTGTTTCTAGCTGCAAATTGCAAATCGGCTCCTTTTCTTTTTGGTTATGTTTTGGCAGTCATTATGATTTAAAGGGTCAATTTCATTATCTACTCTCTCATTATCTACTATTTGAGACTTCTTTTGGTTCTCTATTTTGACATGTTTGACCATGCATGATATTTTTCGGGCTGCTGGGATCCTGCATGGAAAACATATTACATAATCTCGGGTCATCATCGAGAAATATTGCACATGTCATGTTGAAGGCCTAGTTCACCAAATAGACGGACTCATGGTAAGCTGGATTCATCTGATAGTTTTCAGTCATCTTTCATTGTTTTCGATCACCAATATCACCGCATTGCACTGTGATCGAATAATTTTTTTTTAATGTAAAAAAAGGTTCAAGCCTTGTTTTCATTGTTTTAAATATTAATAACTAGACAATGAATGATAATTTTTTTTCAAATATAGAGAAGATATTGAATCGACATTGATTAATTTGTTAAATTTACAACCAAGTCATGAAACTCTGATAACCTTATAAAAAAACAAATTAAAATAAATTATAAAAGTAAATTTTTAACTAATTCAATGTTGAATGATGAAATTAAAAAAAAATATTAAATTTAAAAAGGAAAAGAAACTACTTGAGTTTACCTATTAAACTCATGATTTAAGAAAAATATTAAATTTAGGTTAACCTATTAAACTCATGATCTAAGTTATTAGATCGAGATAACTCTATAGAAAGTAAATAAATAAAAAATTACAAAGCTCAAACCTCATCAATTCGGTGTTGAATGATGAAATAAAAAAAATAATCTAGAAACCCCAAGTTAACTCGAACTAACATATTAAATCACAAAAGGCAAATAAGAAAAATTTTGAAGCTCCATTTTTAACAGATTCAATGTTGAAGGTTGAAATCGAGGAAAAAGAAACTAAATCCGTTAAACTAGAATAACTCCAAATAAAGCAAATTAAAAAATAAATTACGAAAAAATATTCCTTAACCTAACATTGAAGGATGAAATTAAAAAAAAAACTAAATAAAAAAAATAAGATTGAGTTGTTAGAGGGTGAAATTGAAAAAAGAATATTCAATTAAAAAAGGATTTAAAAATAAATCGAGTCAACCCGGGTCAACCAACTAAACTCGCAACCTAGGTCATGAAATTAGAATAATCCCATATAAAAAAAAATATGAAACCCAATTAAAAAAATATTTAATGAAAAAAGAACAAAAAAAAAATGAATTAAGACAACCTGGATCAACCTACCAAACCCGCTACCTTGGTTATAAGATCATGATAATCTCATAGAAAAAACAATTAACAATTATGAAGCCTAATTTCCAACTGACTGAATGTGAAAAAAAAAATTAATTGGATAAGGTGGCAAAACAAAATGACCCGAGTCAACTGAGGTTAACTTAAACATGTGACATGGTTCTTTAGATTGGGACAAATTCATAGAAAGAAAATAAAAACATACAAAGCTCTATTTCCAACAAATCTAAGGTTAAAGTCGAAATAAAAAAAAACTAAATCCATGAGACCCGTAAACACTTGGTCACGTAACCCACATGTAAACGATACAACTCCTAAAAAGTCAAGAAATCAAGTTTGAAAGTGTCAACAAAGATTACTTTGAACCTAATCACCAAAACTATTGAAATATGAAACCCCCACCCAACGAATAGCAATTCATAACCGAGAAGTAAAGGATGACGAGACGAAGACAATTATTCTTCGATAAGTCGATTTAGTTTGTTAGAGAACCAAAGTAGAAAAGAAAACTCACATTCACACACTCACAAAGAGAGATGCAGCAATCTAAAATTATTGTTAAGAAAAAAACATGAAACTGAAATGCAGGTCACAAAGATGTTTTTATGTGTAATAACCTAAGCTAAATCCTATAATACAAAAGATGTGGACTTGTATAAGGACTTGTTACAATTACACCCAAACCCTTAATTATGCAAGCCCAAAACACGAAAACAAAAATTAAAATAAAGGTATAAAGCATGATGCTGCAAATAACAAAGAAAATAACATAAAAGAGTCTTATTTCCTAACCTAAATAGTCTTATTAGCCAAGTAATCATTCCTTGTAGCTCTAGGATCAGTTGTCGACTTTAGAAATTCTAAATAGACTAGGAGAATCAATTCTTACTTGGAAATATTTGTTGTCGCCTCTAGCTTTTCCTTGTAGAGCTTGGTTTCCTTACTTTACTTCGACAAAAATAATGATTCATTTCTCTTTAGTTGCTGACTTTATTAGTTTCCTTCCTAGATAAGAAGAATCATTAAATAATCCTCCCCAGCTTAGAAAACAAATATGTTGCCCCTTAGTTTCCTTAGTACACTAGGAAACTTCTTTTGAATGCTAAGAATCCTCTCCCATTAAGGATATAATCTGGTTGAATTTACCTTGCACAAAAAGAAGAATAATTGTTGACTTTTAATCCTTGTTATATTAGAAAATCTTGCATAAACAAGGTTGTCATAGGGTCGAACACATCGGGCCCATGTTGCACATGGATCGGGCCTTTCTTGCACTTGGATTAGATGAATCAAATGTTGCTCTTTAAGCTCCATTGGCGCCACTTGATCCATTAGGTTAAGCTCCATTAGGTTCATCTTGACCCAAACATGATAAACAAGCTCATTCAATGCTTCCTTAAGCTTCTTTTCCCTAACCCTTTTAATTGGCCCACTTGACACCTCTAAATGGTCAATGGTGTGTTTAGTCATGGTGTGTTTAGTCATTTTAGATCCTCATCATCCCCTCTCTCTTCAAAATGATTCGATTTTGAATCATCACCTACATCAAACAAAGTAAGATTAGAAACATTAAATATAGCACCAACACCATATTCGCCTAACAAATCAATTATATAAACATTATCATTGATCCTCTCCAGGATCTAAAATGGCCTATCTCATATTGGTTGCAACTTGGATTTCCTATAAGCTAAAAACTTCTCTTTGCACATATGCACCCAAACCCAATCTCCAAGGTGAAAGACAACTTATTTGCGCCCTTTATTTGCTTTGGTTGTATACACATGGTTTCTTTTTTCTATTTCTTGTCGTACACACTCATAGAGTGCTTTCACCATCCATGCTTTACGATTACCATCCAAACTAACACTTTCATTAAGAGGCAAAGGAATCACAACTATGGGTACAAGGTTTATCTTATGTTCTATTCCCCTTAATGATTGTAATCCGCTAGGAATGTTTTCAGGAAATACATCATCAAACTTCTACAATAAAAATAATATGATCAAGATCATTAGCATTAAAAGAAGCCTCCTTATACATAAGTAAAATCATCAGCTTGTTAGTATAAAACGTAGATTTGATCTCACCCTCTCTTGCATGGAATTTTAGTTGTTTCCTTAATTTTTCCACACAATGATCATTATTCACACTTACTTTCTTCACTCTTACCTTCATTCTCAACTGGTTTATATTGATTTAGAATTAGTTGAATCTAATGGTTTTCTCTCACTGTTGTCCTCATATGAATTTTCACTCCCTAACCTCACATTCCCTTTTCAACTTTAATTAATCATCACACACTTGTTTTGGAGATAAAAGTACAAGAGCGATGGTTTTACCATCTTTTACAATAGTGTATGTATATTTCTAAATTCATCATGAATAGGCTTCCTATCAAACTGTCAGACACCCTAACATAAGTGATTAGCATGTATTGGAACCACATCACACATAACATCGTTAGAATAACTACTAGTAGCGAAGGAAATCAACACTTGTTTAGTGATTTTCACCTCACCACATTCATTAAACCACTACAATCTATATGGCTCAGGATGCTATATAGTATTCAAATTCAATTTCTTAACAAGAGTAGTACTACATTGGCACAATTATCTCCATTAATTATCATATTTACATACCTTGTTTTGAATATAACATCTAATGTGAAAGATGTTCCCTTAGTTGATCTACATCATCCTCTTTGACTTGTACATTTAGAACACACATAACCAAGGCCTCCCTCTCAACTGGATATGCAATCTCCACATCACTACAATCCTCCAAAGGTATGTATCCACTCCCCAAACACCTGAAACATTTTATATCATGATTACACATAGTGATGCAAATAGGATTATATACATGGTCACATAACCCATAACAAGATTGACAATGAATCTTGGAAAGCTGAAACATGTCTGATAGGAGTGTGACACAATGAAAACTTGTCTCAAGACACCAACACTGTTGGAATAAGAAACTCCACCTTACAAGTACCAATTTGCGAACGAGAAGTATAAGGAAAACACCATGAAGCCAATTAATATGTGATAGGTCTATTTAGTTCGTTAGAGAACCACAAAATGCAAAAATCTCTCTCACATAAGTTGAATACATTCAGCAGCAATAGTATTATGATGTCTTCATATTTTGTCCCTACAAAGAATATTTATACTTTTAAAAATAAAAACACTAATGGATCTACCCTTATAAGCTAAATTAACTCATTTATCAAAACTAACTCAAAACCTATATTAATAAACCCAAATGTATGGACCCAAACAAGCCTTGGGCAATGGTTGAGAACTAATTATTAAAGCCCAAATAAGCCTTGGGTCTTAGCTAATTAATCAAACCCAAGCCCAATATGAACTAAGCTAACTGTTAGAAATAATGGCAAGGATGTTGACCCTATTATATAGCCCAAATAAAATTTATAAAAAAAACCCATGAAAATAAATTATCTTTGCTGCCGTGAGAGAAGAAGAAGAAAATAAAACAAAATAAATCTGAAACAAGGCTTTATATAGAGTCGTGTTGCCGCTACTGCTATCCTTGAAAACAAGGAAAACTTTCCACCTCTTACTTCCTTATTTTTGGAAGAGAAGTTGCTGCCACTTTGTTTCCTCTTTCAAGCATGGATTCCTTTAAATAGCCTCCCATGATTTTTTTTTTAATAAAAAAATCCTGTAAAATAAGGAAAAGAACAACAAAAGAATTCTAAGCCTCCTTATCAAAAATGGATATAGAATCCTTATCCAAAAAAACTAATGGATATAGAATCCTTGCAAACTATGGATAGTAGTTGCTGCCATAAATATCTCCTTATTTGACACAAAATCTTTGTAGAATAGGCAAGACAATAGCTTCCATATATCCTTCCAAGAGCATTAAAGGATCCATGTATTGATCGAAATCCATAATACACAAGGAAATAATGGTTCTCCAATTTTTGCACATTCCTGACAAATTTCAGTCCTAATTTTAAACACATTGCTGGATGAATTAGCAGACTTATAATTTATCATAGGAAAGGTATGAATGTCTACTTTTCTAACCCAATTGAAATCTTAGCCAAATTCCTTATATAAGTAGATGATATGGATCAACTCTCGAACATCAACAAGGATTCATTACATGTTCCAAATGGACAAATTACAAGGTCTAAAATGAAGGTATTAAATGGATTAGTCTTACAAGTTTTGGCCAAGGTAGAAATTAAAGATCCCTTGGAGCATCAAGAGGAGGCTTTAGTGCATTTAATTCATGTGTAAGATGGGCTCAATCTAACCATATTTGAGCCATGAATTCAGCAGTAAGGCTACCAATTTTGCACTAGTTTTGGCCAGCCTTATTCTTGTGTTGTTTCCATGTGCTTTTTGGATTCCAAACTAATTATGAATTTTCTATTGTGCGTGAGAACATTAATTATTTCCTTGATTGATACGATTCAGGTTCAGCCTTAGATTCCTTATGGTAAGCATTCAGTTATGTGTTTGAGATTGGTTGTTGATACGGTTCAATATATGGTTCAGCCTTGTGTTTTTCATGATGGGTCTTTACCTATGGATGCATTTGGTTCTTATGGATAACGGGTTCAACCCAATTCTTTTGGTGGGTAATTTGGCTAGATCAGGATAGGCTATGCATGAGATATTTTTGGCAACAAAGAAAGTTTATTTGAAGTGTATTTTGGGTTTGGTTTGGTCCCTATTAATGAATATGGGTTTGGGCCACAAGGGGTTCAAAGTTGGCATGGGTTAATTAAGATATTAGGATCAGATCAGATTTGTTTGGGATTGATTTCCTAATTCTACAAGGACTTAAATCAACAAAATATTCTCCTACAATTCAGGAAAATTTCGTTCATTAATTTACCTATTATCTAGGAAAATATTTATCAACAAAGGAGGAAGTTTTGTAGGCAACAAAGGATGCTAGGGGGCTGCCAGATCTGATTTCCTCAACTAGAAATGATTAATTAATGACTCTCCTAGTGTAGGAAGGAAACTAAATTGGCATGTATAAAAGAGGGAGTTTTTTTGCATTAATTGTCCATGTAAAACAAGGAAACTAAGCACAATACGACAAGAAGACTTCATAATCAATTTCACATTCAAATCAGATTTCCTAGTCTATTTGAGATTTTTTATGGTTGAAAAATCTGATTCTAGCATATTTAGGATATTAATTTCAGATTTTTATTATTTGTTTTCTTAGTCTTTGGTTTATTATTACTTATTTGGATCAATTTTATAAGTGGGTTCAAATCAGCCCACATATGGGATCCATTAGGGTTAGTTGAAACATTATATATGTAACAACCCGGCTTTCTAAGCCCAAAACAATAGTAAATTTTTTTTTTAATATATATATATTTAATACACATGGTGCCGGTAATCAAAGAACTTGAATCCTCACATCATCAAAATACAATCCATA